>Ga0265293_10002349_pt1 | contig 38370 bp, 25 predicted proteins | sample Munlanlewell138R_FD_192505 | JGI IMG/M metagenome (GOLD analysis project Ga0265293, IMG submission 192505) | Leachate microbial communities from a municipal landfill in Southern Ontario, Canada - Leachate well 138R | ecosystem: Engineered > Solid waste > Landfill > Unclassified | place: Canada... | reverse complement strand
GAGATTACGGGAACAGAGCTATCAGCTTAAAATGACCCAGCTAATGGGCGGTTAAAGATGGAACAGTCCTGGCGAGTCAACTTAGCAAGTAGTTTGGTTTTTTACTGAGGCAATACGACCGGTCATCTTAATTGTCGCCGAACAGGCTTGCACAAGATCCGTGTCGGCGCCTGGCGCGATGATGGAAATGGGCCAATGCAGGTGGTGTCAGGGCCCATCGGGCGGCAGCGGGTGCATTTTGAGGCGCCACCCGCAGAGGAGCTGGATCGGGAGATAACCTGCTTTCTGGACTGGCTAAACAGCGAGACATCCGAACCACCTCTCATCAAGGCGGGACTCGCCCACCTCTGGTTCGTTACTCTTCACCCCTTTGACGACGGCAATGGCCGTGTGGGGCGCGCCCTCGGCGACCTGGTGCTGGCGCGGGCAGACCACAGCCCACAGCGTTTCTACAGCCTGTCGGCCCAAATCCAGAGAGAGCGCAAGGCCTACTATGACATCCTGGAGCAGACACAAAAGGGAAACCTCGATGTGTCCCCATGGCTCCATTGGTTTTTGACCTCCCTCATGCAGGCTCTGCGGAATGCACAGCAGACACTGGATGACGTGTTGAGAAAGGCCCGATTCTGGCGACGTTGGGCCGGCACACCGATGAACGAGCGCCAGACCAAAGTGCTCAATCGGGTATTAGATGGTTTCGAGGGCAAACTCACCAGCAAGAAATGGGCAACCCTGTGCAAGTGTTCTCCGGATACCGCCCTGCGGGATATCAACGAGCTGATAGCCCTGGGGGTTCTCACCAAGGCGGCTGGCGGGGGACGCAGCACGGCCTACGGCTTGCAGGGCTGAGGTTATCGATCAGTACATATCGACCTGGTTCAGAAGGTATTCCGGATTTTCCGTCTCTACCCCCACGGTACAGGCGCAGAAGACGAGCGCCTACTGCTGCAAACGTCCCGGCCAATTTGTGGCCAGTTGATCTCGGCAGCCTTTGGGCTTTGCCGAGTTATGACCGAGGCTCAGAAATCCCAATGATGTGCATCCCGCTCCATCAGCTAAGCCCACATCGCCAGAGTTTGTGAAACTGTTGCTGGTGGTATTTCAGGTAAGGCAGGTGTTCCGCCGCAAGCCAGCGCAGGTGCTGCGGGGCCTGAAGGCCAAGGGCTGCCAGATCGGACGATCCTAGGCTTGGGGCGGTCACCAATTTTCCCTGATGATTGAAGGTGATCAGAAAACGATCAAACAGGGCATCCAGGTTGGCAATCAGCAAAAAGCCGTTGAACACATCCAGGCGCTCGGCATCACTGTCACACTCCGCCCAGGGTTTCGCGTGGCTGGCGCGTAGCACCTCGGGCAGGGCGATGCCGGTAACCGCGCAGGCACTGCCCCAGTAATCGAGCATGGCATTGCGGAAGGCCTGCTGACCTATACGCTGGCGCACCAGACGCTCGACTTCGGTGTTCTTGAGTGCGTCGGGCAACTGCTCCAGCTCCTGCGTCAAACTGGCCTCAAAGTCATGTACCGCCTGATTGGGCAGTGCATGGGCCAGCTCAGCGGCACGGCGCAGCAGTTGGGCCAGCGCAGGCTGATCGGGCGCGATGAAACCATCGCCGCTGCGCTGCAAGGTAGGCAGGCTACGCGCCAGCTCGGCATTCAGCAGACCGGGTGCAGGCGAAGTAAACGCAAGCGAATAGCATCCCTCACTGACGCTGATGCACACCTGCGCGCGATGACGGGCCGAGGCGAGATTTACCCTGTCGTCCGGGGCGGGCAGCACATATTCGAAGCCGTGATCATTGCCGGCCTTTTCTAGCAGGGCGCGTTGCAGGGGGTTCATGTGCAACCGGCTCCGATTATCATGGCCAGACTCACGATGTAGCCCTCCCCGCTTTGGCGGCCAAATCTTCCTGGAGCAAGGCGCCATCCAGCACCGATTGAGGAATTTCTCGCATCACGCGCTCACTAAACTCCTTGTTCTTTAGTGTTTCGTAGGTGACGTCTTTATAAAATTTATGAATCTTCATCCCTGACACCAGCTCTTCCGCCTTAGGGAACGACTTGCCGAGTTCTTCACGAACATAAACTTCCGCAGACGCTTGCGTGGCTGGGAAGAGCCCACGAAAACGCGGCGGCGGATCTGCCATCACCGCACGAACCAGATCCGGAACGATTGCATCAACGACTTTGTCGAGCGCGCCCTGCAAATCCTTCTTCAAATCCTCTTTGAGATTATCCAGACGTTTTTCCAGCCCGTTGAGCTCACCCTCGAATTGTGACCGCTTTGATTTCAGCATGACTCGGCCAGCCTGGCCCACCGGTACAAGATACGCCGCCCTCAGTTCGTCGAGCCGCTCGGTGAGCTCCCGCAGCGCGGCGGGCTTTTCGATCTTGTCCAGCACCTTCAGTGATGCGCTGACCCTGTCCTTCAATGCCTTATCTTGGCTGAAAATCAGCGGTAGGGTTTTAGGCAGCTGGATGCGGCGACTCTGGATATTGAAGCCCTCGAAAGTGAGCTCAACAAACTGAATGAGGGCTGCGTACACTTGTGTTTGACGAGCCAGATCAAATTGCTGCGGCGGCGCTATATCCAGCGCTCGCTTGACTGCGCCAAGTGTAGGTTCGGCAAGGGGTTCACTGCCAACAACGGGATACTCAAGAGCCGACTGCGAATCCATGCTGCCACTTACCGGCGGAAGTTCGGCACGCAACACCATCACTTGTGCTGCCGTGAGCGCAATAGCGTTGAACGCCTCACTGTCCGTTGTCGGATCAACCTCCACAAGCCGGGGCGATGAGGTAAAACTCCAGCCACTCTCGTCGCAAATCAGCGCGCCGATACGCAAGCCTGAATGTTGGCGGACACTGATGCCGCCCTCAGCAAGCATTTCAACGGCTCGATAATCCCCATAGCCAAGCCGTGAAACCCGCGCCGATACGTCCAACACCACCACTACCTTGCCGGAACCAAGCCGCTTCTGCGCATCCAGCAAAGCCGTTGCTACTTCTACCGGAATACCGGGTGCGGCAAGAATGACATGATGCTTGGCAGCTTCGATGTACTGGCATAGTCGCTCATGGGTCAATGTCATAAACAAGGGCATACGGCCTTCCTTAAATTAGGTGCTCTTAACTCGATTCCACTGAATGGCCCTGCTACGCCAGTGCTCGCTGATGGTTTGGGTGAATTCGGCGCGTACCAGCTTGGCGCGTGCTTCGCACCAGTCGGCGGATTCCTGGCGGATCACCAGGCCCTCCGGTGGCCCATTCCGGTAGCGGCTGGTGCTGGTGGTGAGGATTTTTTTCAGGTCTGACAGGCTGGCGCCACCCTCATAGATGGAGGACACCACCGACAGTCCGAGGGCTGCCGCCAGTGCATTGCGTCGGGCACTGCTCCAGAAGCGCTGTGCCTTACGGTCATACACATCGAACAGTACAAACCAGTCCGGCAGGTTTTCATAATCCAGCGAATGTTTGGCAGCGCACCACTCGCCAAACAAAATCAGGTCGCCAGTCAGCTTTTCGGTTAAGGCCCATTGGTGTTGGGCCAACCATGAGCCGAGTCGCGAAAACTGGCCGGTAAACGGCTCGGTCAGATACTGGCCGCGATTCTGGGCACGCAGGGCGCCGTCGGGGCCAAGCGATATACCCAGATTGGCGCCGTCGAGCTTTTCTTCCACGCGCACCGGCCCCGACAGCAAGGCCTCGACTTCATGGGGCGCCAGCACCTTGTCATCGCGCGGCATACCCTCGCCGAGCCAGGCGATATGTGGGGTGTGGGGGAAGCGGCAGAAGTCGGTCATGGATTATCCCAGAGGCAACGTCGGAACCGGTCTGTCAGGAAACTTGTTGGCGTAAAAGCGACAGGCATCATTCGGGCAAACGAACTCCACACCAATACCCGCCATTTGCAAATGCGGCCACCAATCAAGCCATTTACAATCCGCGCCCTGCCATACCGGCGGCTTATCAGGATGCGCATTGGCAACGGCGGCAAACTTGCGATCTGGCGCATCGAACATTGGCTGCAGAGTCGGGACGGGAAACTCGGCGAATTCATCGACTGCACTCTCGGTTATGGCCACTTGTGCGCAATGTACCGGGTTGCCGGCATTACGCAGCAGCCACTTGAGGAACACATCGCCTACTCCCTTGGGGGGATTCAATCGAGTCTTGTGCTGATATTCCCCAAGAATGCGGTAACCATCATCAATCACCACAGTACCATTCGCTTGCATCGCCTGCAAAAGGTTGACGCATTCCGTAACGCACTCAGGCGATACATCACCATGCTGTCCGTTGGCGATCAGCAATATATTGGTATCAATTACCGCGCGCATCATTCTCCAGATTCCTTGCGCTGCTCTTTTTTGCGCTGCATGGCGGCCAGCGTTCTGGCCGATATATCAGCCATCTCATCGCCAAAGAAGTTAATGGGCCAATTTTCAACTTCGCCGAACTTGTTCAGGCGCAGCGGTTCCAGTTCGGTGGCGGCACCACCCCGACGACAGAAATACACAGCTACGTCCTCTGCTTTTAAGCTGCCCTCCGCCACGCGGCGCTGAATACGGTTGAGAAAATGCTCGGAGTGGCTTTCCACAATCAACTGCACATGTCGCTCCCTGCCGTTTTCACGCGCCTGGGTGGCCGCAATAAACACATCGGCCAGTTCAGCCTGCACCTGAGGGTGCAGATGGATTTCCGGTTGCTCCATCCATACAGTCGAATGTGGCAGGCAATAAAAGGCCTGCGTCAGGGCTGGCAACACCTGAGACACGCCAAAACCCACATCTGTAATCTTCACTTCGCTGCTGGTGCCATGAGTTTTCAGCAGCACCTCATACTCCTTGCGCCCTTTGGCCACCGGCTTGACGGTGAAGCTGTCGATCACGCCCAAGTCCTTTAACCACTGCGCAACAAACGCATCAAAGGGGTACTGCTTTTTCTTGTAACCACGACTGAGCATACGCTGCTCAGCGCTCGCGGCGAGAATCGCCGGAATAGTGAACTCGCCCCTTTGACCAACGCTATCCGGCGTTTCGCCAGACCACGAATAGATGCGTTTGGGGTGGTCTCGCAGGGGGCCAAGGTAACAGACTCTGCCCAGCGCACCCTCGGTTGCCAGCGCGAAATCCGATAAAAACTCGGCGTTCTGAAAGCGGGCGCGACTCTGGTCGGAAATACGGTAGAACTTGTCTGGTTCATCCAGTGGCCAGACCCGGCCGGTGCTGCGCACCAATTTCAGCTGGCTTGAAGTGATTTCGGGCTTTGCAAGTGTATCGTTGGCGTAGCTCACTTCCAGCTGCAGCTGATCACCACTCGCTAACTGATAGCTCATCTGCTGGACACGAGGCTGCTCTCGCTTGTCGGCCAGCAGGCTGACTGTCAGATGCAAGTGGTCGCCCTGAAACTTTGCCCGTGTGAGGGGATCACGGACTTCGAGCTTTTCTGGCAACTGCCAACCCAGCGCAAAACGCAAAGGCTGAGTGAGGTCGTGGTTGTGAATACACTCGGCAAAGGTGCCGAGATCGATCAGCGCGTTTTCATCACCCAGATGCAAGGGGCGCTTACGATCAACAGAAAGGACAGTTTGTTTCAAGGCCAGCAGCAAATGCCCCAGGCTGCTCTTCCCGGCACTGTTGGCACCGAAAATGACTGTCAACGGCGCCAGACGAATTATTCCCGTATCATTCCAGGCCTTGAAGTTCTGAATTCTGAGTTCAGTTAGCATGATGGTTTCCTGTTGGCATCATTGAGCTGGTCATAGGTTTATAGATTCAGCGGCCGGAAATCCATGCCGATTCGTTTCTTAAGCAAGAAGCCATCTTCCTCCCGGCTATGAAGTCGCACTCTTACAAACTCTTCAAAATCTGACGAGGCTTCCGTGGAAGTAGTGACAATATATTGACTGGAAGTGGAATGATTGTTCTTTGCCACCTGTAAAAGCGCCCAGAAAAGAGACTCACTCATCTCCGCTTCTCTTGGTGAATCGTGCAACAAAAATCCGGGATGAAGGCTTTCAGGATGTCCACTATCCAGCAGGCAAACCAAGTCACCGGCGAGCGTCTCCAGTACGCCATAGGTGGTCGAATGCATTGGCCCCATGTGAAAAGGAGGTGTCTTGTCACAATCAAAATTTCCCCAGGTAAACCCGGGGATACTCTTAGCAATTGAATCTGCCGCATTTCTCAAGGTTCGCTTGCGATCGGCATACAACGCCTGCTGGTCATGAATTGCCAGTTTGATCTGGCCTATCTCACTGTCCAACGTTGTCTCCTGGTGTTTCAGTCTGGCCAATTCCTGCCATTCCGACGGGTTGGCAATGATTTTTTCATAGTGCTCGTGCTCAGCAATACCCATTTCCAATCGCTTCTTTCTGTTATGTACATCTATTTCTAGGCTGCTGAAGTCGCCCAGTAAATTTGTGAGGTTAGCGATTCTCGCATCGAAAGGCGACAGCTTCTGCTCCAGCTCCTTCAGAAACTTTGCCTGTTGAGTCAGTTCCAATTGGTAATCCCCATTTTTTTTCTGACGTTCCCTGGCATCGCGAATAGAGCTGAGTTGTACGACATCAATCCGCTCTTGAACATAATCGCAATCACGCAGCAGCCGATTACCTGGCTCGCAGAATAGGGTCAACTTTTCCTGCAGGGCTTCCGGTTCTTTCTTAAGGCGCTCGACTTCCGCACGATTACCACTGATAGCCGCTCGCAATTGCGCAATCCGGTTTGCCACTGCCTTTAGTTGAGTTCGCAAGGGTGCGCATTGGTCAAGCACAGCCAGCCTTTCCTGCTCACGGTTATTGCGCTGCTCCCGAAGTTGTTGGAGCTCTTCGGTACATTTGGCAACCTGCTGCTTAGCCAAGCCATGCAATGAGGATTCATCAAACAAGGAGGCCGCGCGAAAAGGCGAGGATTCATCAGCGCCCAAAGCAGTTGCCAGCTGGTGCTTTACATAAGCAAGCAAGTCCGCCGGGCGGCGCTCCAGATTAGCTATGTTTGAACGCAACTGGCTGAGATTAGATTCTTTACTTTTCAGGTCGTTATGGAGAGAAGCATCCTTGAGCAGACCAAGGACTATCTTGACTACCAATGCGGGTGACTGCGCAGGCAAGGTGAAGCCGGCACCTTCGAGGCGCCAGTGGTAATAACTCTGATAGCGACTGCCCTGATCGCGGGAGCACCAAGCAAGAAGATGCTGCCATTGGATAGGTTGGTTTGAGCCAGGTAGATTTTGAACCGGCAGAATCTTGACCAGTTTTTCATCGAGCGCCTGTACATAGGCCTCGTGCTCACTAGCCACTTCATTTCTAGCGAGTTGCTGCCACCTTGCACCTCTGGCGGCACGATAGCGTTTCTGGTGCTGCCAGGGCTTCAAAACCGTCCAAGCTTCGCCCTCAATATATACACGTGCGGCAACCGCACCACTCGGCATAGCGTTGCACAGCTCATCACGCAAGGGAGTGCCAGCGGCCCATTGGGGGTCTTCTAGCACGAAACGCAGTAACTGGCAAAAGGCCGTCTTTCCTACACCGTGGCCCAGGCTACCCTCTATGGGTTCTGACAGTACCAGGTTCAAACCGAGCCGCAGGGAAACTTCCCGCAGCGGGGTTTCCGACTCCAAAGATTCGAGCAGCCATAACGTTTCTACCCACACCCTTGGTTGGGTACGACTGGTTCTCTGAGCTTCTCCAATCGTAGCGTCCATTACCTTATGCCTGTTTATGGACTTCTGTAGAGGGGGCCATGTCGCCGTCTGCTCTTTCACTGGTTTTAAGTGAATCGAGTAGCCGCTGTTGATTTTTGTATGTGTTAAGCAACAGCTCGGCTACCTCACGGGTACGGGCATCACCGATGACATTGCTTAAGTTTTCAGTCCTTGTTATTTCCAACGACTGCCCCAGCGGCACCTCGAACAAGCTTTCTAGCCATCTCATAACCGCCGGTAAACGTTCCAGTCTCTCTTGTGAGCACCACTGTGACAATGCTTCACTGTGCTCGCTTGCGTCAACTTGAGTCAGCAATACCATGCGTAAATCCTGCTCGGATATGGGGCCACCTTGAATCACCAAATCACAGACAAGACCCGCCAACCAATCCTCAGACTCGCAGCAGGGTACGGTGTCTGGAAAATACTGCGCATAGGCCGTTGATCGACGCGCGATTTCCTGTTTATTGGGCGATGGCGCGTACTGCTGATGAGCCGCTACGCGATAAAGCTCTTGAACGGAATCCAGCTCTCCCGCTTCCAATTTATCCCACGCTTCCAGCACCAGCCGCCGGGTGCGGTATTCACCGAACTCTTTCAACTCGTTCTTCTGCAATACGCGGAAAGTTTCCGAGGGGTAGTCTGGGCCTTCGATATCGGCGGGATCGAGGATGTAGCGGAGCTGGTCGCGGTTCAGTCCGTAGGCACGGGCGTACCAGGCGTCGAGTTCGGCGCGCAGCATGGGGCGGCGGTCTGGGTCGAAGGGGAAAGGTTCGCCGTCATAGCCCAAATCCTGCGCCCAGGGTTGCATATCCCAGGCGGTGTAAGTGAGTTCCAGAACGCGGGGTACGATAAAGGCGAGGTCGGAGTTGGTGTAGCAATCCGGGGGTAGCACAGCTATCTGCTTGAAAATGAAATAATTCAGATGCGTGCCACCGACTTTATGCCGGGCAAAAAAATCGAGCGTCAGGGACGAGAGGTTCGCCACCAAGGCCGCATATATGCGCAGATCGTCTTGCCCGGAAGGAAACATCAGCGGCATCTGGTTCCCCACCCCACTCACAGGCACCACACTCACAATCACCGTGCGCTCGTTGGTGGCGTTGGTAATATCCCGCCACCCCAACAACCACTGCCGCTGCCAGCCCTTGTCCGCCAGCCGCTGGCGCACTTCCTGTGCCCTCACCCAATAGCGTGGCGTGGCGGCAAAGTCCGGGTCGGCTTTTTCCACCAGGGTCACATCACGACTGGCCACGTCGCCCTTGCCCGCCTGGCCGCGGGCATTGGCCGCGTAGCTGGCCCAACGGTGATCGAACTGGTGGATCATCTTGGCTTCGTAGAGCGGCAGCATTCCCTGCCCGCCAGCGTCGTGGAACAGGTGGCTGTCGTTGGACATATGGAACATGGCCATAAACGAAATACCCCAGGGATTCTGCTCCGGCTGGCCGGGGCGCGCCTCGCGGATCAGTACCGGGACGCGCTGGTAGATCTGCCGGGTCAGTTCCGCATCGCGGCGGGCGCGGAAGATCGGGCAGGTCAGGGTGTTGGGGTTGATGCGGGCAAAGTCGTCCGCGCCCAGGGTAAAGCGGCGGCGGGCATCCTGCAGTTGCGCGGTCTGGGTGAGGAAGAAGGCAAACTCGGCTTCGGCGGACTGGCCCAGGGTGAGCAGGCAGAATTTATAACTGCGGTGCACGCCCGGAAAGATCGCTTCGCGGTTTTCAAAGTCATACAGGCTGGCCAACCTCCCGCTGGTGGCGATGGCACCAAAGTATGCCTTGGTGGAATCGTCGGTGGCGATGCCGGTGGGCACGATAAAACCGGCGCGGCCTGCGGGGCGGGTGATCTGGCTGATGGTTTCGGCAAACAGCGCGTAGGTGTTGACATCGCCCACGCCGGTGAGCGGGTAGCGGCCACCCTCTGACCCATTGACATGGGCAAAGGCACTGGCGGCCTCGGCGGTGCGACGGGCACCTAGAAATTCCTGATACAGGCGTTGCTCAGCGACGCTGCCCAGTTCGCTGTGTTCCTGATCGGGATAGATGTGCCTGGCCAGTTGGCCCTGGGCCAGCCAGTCGATGCGCTGGCTGCGCTCGGCCTTGTTTTTGGCCGCTGCCACCAGGGTGCTACGGGTGGCAAAGAATTCCTCTTCCTGCAGTTTGATGCGCTCCCAGGGCGGGTTGCCCAGTACGCAATCAAAGCCCCCTTCCGCAAACACCTGCGGGAAGGCCAGCGGCCAGTGGAATACCCGCGCCTCACGGCATGCGCTGCGGGCGGCTTGCAGTTGCTGCTGGTGCTGGGCGTTGTGCTGATCGCTGAACAGTTCCAGATACAGGGTTTGGCTGGTGGGGATGTGCGCGGCGGTGATGTCGGTTTTGGGCAATACATAGGCGCCCAGCAGCAGATCGGCGGCGTGGGCCAGACGGCTGCTGGCGGCCTGTTGCTGAAAGGCTTGATAGGTGGCGGCGCGTTTGGCGATGTCCTGTGGGGTGTCTTCCGGCAGGGCTTCCAGGGCTTGCAGTTCGCTGAGGCCTGCGGCGGCATCGATTTCACCCAGTTGCCCGAAGGCATTGGCGACCCGCTTCCTTTCCAAATCTTTCAGTGCCGCGCTATTGAGCTGGGCCAGTTTTTTGCACGTGACTTTATCGTCACCAGACAGCGGCTTGAAGGCCGCCGGGGCAATGCCTTTTTCCAGCGCCTTCAGGTCGGTCAGGCCCAACAGGGCGTCGCCGCATTGCAGGTGATGGTCGAGGAAAGACAACGGCCTGCCCTCTTCAAAGCCTTCCAGCCACAGGGCGGTTCGGCACAGTTCCAGCGCCATGGGGTTGCGGTCTACGCCGAAAATGCAGTGGCTGATCACTTCGCGCAAGGCGTGGCGGTAATCCTGGGGCTTTACCGCGCCTTCGCTGCGGCGCAGGGCGGCGAGCCGTTCGGCCAGGCGGCGAGCGGCGGCGAGCAGAAAATGGCCACTGCCGCAGGCCGGGTCGATCACCTTGATGTTAAGCAGTGCCTCAGTCGGGTTGGCGGGGTTGTCCGCCAGGCGCTGTTCGATCACCGGTTCCAGCGCGGATTGGATCAGCTCCTGCACCAGCGAATCCGGGGTGTAGTAGCTACCGCTGGTTTTGCGGGCATTGCCCTGGGTAGAACCGTCGCTGGTCAGCCCGGCAAAGCCAAACTGGCGGGCGGGCAGTTCGACCTCAGGCACCAGTTCCAGCAGGCTTTCGTACACGCTGCCCAGTTCCTCCGGCCCCATATTGCGGTAATCAACAGGGGCCAGGCTGCCGCTGGCGTTGTCCCAGCGCAGGTGCTGGATGGCCAGCAGCCAGTCGGCGTTGCTGAGGCTGGCGGCATCCAGTGCCGGGCATTGGCTGCGGGCAAACAGGCCACCCAGGGCGGGCAGGGCCAGCCGGGGTTCACCGTCACTCAGGGCGTTGAAGACAATGCGGGCGGCCTGCCACAAGTCGTCGAAGCGGTTGCGGGCGCGGCGTTTCAGGGCGCGATCGCGCAGGCGGGCCATGGCGTAGCCTTCAGCGTAGGCACGGCGTGCTTGCTGGGCGGTTTTGCTGTCGTCGGCGGTATGCAATAAGCCGCGCTCTTCCACGGTAAACAGAAAAATCAGCCGGTAGATCAGGCGCAGCAGTTGCTCGAAGTAGTCTTCCTTGCTGAGGTGGCCTTCCTGCAGGTCGCGGCGCAGGGCATCATTGCCCGGGTGCCGCAAAAAGCCGCTGCCCAGGGTGAGCAGGGCCTGGGTTACGCCCTGGCGCAAGCCGTCGCGTACGCGGGTGCCTTCTTCCTTGCCCGCTTCACGCCAGGCTTCCCAAATGCAGGCGGTGGGCGCCTCGCCGGGCTGGCCAGCCCGGCTGGCATGCAGCAGGCGCCAGGCCATGGCAAATTCGGCAAAACGCTGGCCGCTGAGCAGGTCTTGCAGGTCGATTTCCAAAAAGCTGGGGCGCGTGAGGGTGGCGGCATCGCGCAGCAGGCGCAGTTGCTTGCCGTTGGTGACCATGGCCCAGAGGTGTTCGTCGCTGGCGTTGATCAACTCTTGCGCCAGTTGGAAGGCGGTTTTTTTGCGGCTGCCGGAGCCGGTAATGCTGAAGCGCTCATCCGGGGTATCCAGGCCCAGGTGGTGCGGGGCCACCACGATGGGCAACTGCCCTGCCAGCAAGCTGATGGGGTAATGGCGCTCACCCAGCGTAAGCCCGGCCACCGGCTGGATGCGGTGGTAAGCGAAGGCGTCGCGCAGCAGTTCCTGGACAAAGGTGGTGGTGGCCTGCTGCGGGTCGAGGTCGGTGCGCTCGAACAGGCGGGCAAAGTGCTGCCACTGGGCGCTGGCGATCTGGAAGGCGCGGCTGTAGTCGTCCTTGAGCTTGAGACCCTTGGGGGTGTGGTAGTCGGCCTCCTGCTGCCGGGCAGCCTGACCGAGTGCGGCTTTTTCCAGTTGATCGGGTAGGAACAAGGCGCCTTCCAGGCGCAGGCTGGGCAGGTTGAGGGCGACGTGGGCTTTGTGGATTTTTTTCATTGGGCCGCCTTACAGGGAATCGGGTAGCAGGACATACACGCCGATCACATCCACCGGCAAACAGGGGGTAACGCTGTACTGGCCCACATCGCGGGCGGCTTCGCGCACCCGTTTGTGGTCATCCAGCAGGGTCTCGGCGCGCTGCTGTGCCAGTGCCTGCAGGCGCGCGGGCTGGGCCTGCAGAAAATCCAGGGCGGCCTGTACCTGTTGCTGCATTTGCGCGGCGGGCAGGTTCGCGCTGGGCTGGCATTGCAATAGCGCGGCGGCGTTGTCGTCACTGAGCCACTGCGGGTTGCTGCGCCCCTGTACGGCCAGGGTGACGGTTTCTTCGGCCATCAATTGGTGCGGCTGGCGGCGGCGTACATAGCTTAGCTGGTGACGCAGACGCAGCAGGTACAGAGTGGTGACCACCTCCACATCCTGAGTGACGGTGGCGGCGCAGCGGGCGGCGATGGCTTGTGCGTTGTTTTGCCCAGCGCCTTGCAGGGCCTCTTCCAGCAGGTGTTCGGCCAGCACCGTGACCAGCGGGTGGCTGCGGTGCAGGTCGGTGAAGTCCAGCGTGACGGGCTTGTCAATACCTTCGTCCGCCAGCCGCTGGCGCAGGGCCTCGGGAAGGTGCTGGGGCAGAAAGCGAAAATGGTGGTTGCGCGCTTTTTCCAAAGGTGCATTTAACCGGGCACAGGCACTGTGCACGAAGCGCTGCACATCAGCGGCGTTGCCCAGGGCAAGCTGCTGCTTTTGCCATTCGGGGAGCACTTCGTCGGGGCGAATACGGCGTTGGGCAAACACGGTGCGGTTGGCCTTGGCTTTGTCCAGAGCGTCGCGCCATTGGGCTTGCAGGGGCTGCAGGATGACTTCTGCATCGGCAAACAGGTCAGCGGTGTAGTGTTTGCGTTCGCTGCGTTTCATCAAGGCGGCCTTGACCAGGGCCTGATTGATGCGTTGCTCGTCTTCCGGCATGGGCACCAGCACGCCGAGTTCTTTCTGGATGGCCTCGCCCTTGCGCAGAATCACGTTAAGTACAAAGCCGTCCACCGGGTTGTCCTGGCCATAGAGCATGGTGCAACGCACCTCATCAGCCTGCTGGCCAAAGCGGTCTACCCTGCCTTCCCTCTGTTCGTGGCGGGTGGGGTTCCAGGCCAGGTCATAGTGCACCACGGCGGTAAAAAGATGTTGCAGGTTGATGCCTTCAGAAAGACAGTCGGTGGCCACCAGAATGCGCTGTTCGGTGTCAGCCATGGCATCGACGCGCTCGCGGCGTTCGTCCGGCGTAATGTCGCCAGTGATGGCCTCCACGGTGATCTTGTTGCCAAAGTGCGCACGCAGGTGCTCGGCCACGTAGTGGGCGGTGGCGATATAGCGGCAGAACACCACAGGCTGATAACCGTCTTTTACCAGCCCTTGCAGGTGCTGGATCAGGGCAGCCAGTTTCGGGTCACCCTGTTTGCCGGACAGGCGCTGGGCCTCGGCAATCAGGGCTTGCAAGCGGCCGGTGTCCTGCAACTGGCCGGGGGGTTCCAGATCGCTGCCGGACAGGTCGTCGGCTTCGCCATCGTGCAGGCGTTCGTCGTGCAGGCCATCGTCACTGTCCAGTGTGCCTTGCAGGCGGGTGGTCAGCGCCTTGACGGCTGCGGCGGGTGACGAGGCCACACAACGCAGCAATGCCAGAGTGGCGTACCAGATAAGGCGCGAGGCACCGCTTTCGCTTTGCTCGATGGTTTCCGCCAGTTCGCGGCAGTAGCTTTGCACAGCATCGAAAAACGCGCCCCAGTCACCGCTGAGCTGGTAGGTGACTTCGGTTTTCATGCGCCGGGGAAAGGCGCGACCGGCGTCGGTTTCAGCCTGCCATTCTTCAATGTCCTTGCGGCGGCGCTGGACGAAATGCCGAGCCAGTTCCTGCCGGAGCGGATCATTGGCGGAGGTGCGCCCCTGCAACCCGGCAAAGGCCGGATTGAGCAGAGATATCAGGTTGTAGAACGCGGCTTCGTCACCCGAGTGCGGAGTGGCGGTGAGCATGATCAGGTGGCGTTCGCTATCTGCAACCAGGCGTTGCAGCAATTGATAACGCAGCTGTTTACCCTGGCTGCCGGTGGCGCAGGTGTGGGCTTCGTCAACAATGATGCATTCGGGCGCGATGGCCAGAAAGTAATCACGGTGGCGCTCACTTTTGATGTAATCGAGGCTGACCACCACCACCGGATGATGATCAAACAGGCTGACGCCGTGCGGCAGGTTGCGCTCGATGCGGCTGGCACTGGCGGAGGTCAATGCCACGGCTTGCAGGTGGAAACGCTCCTGCAATTCGCTTTGCCACTGCTCCACCAGGTGCGGTGGGCAGAGTACGGCCAGGCGACTGATTTCGCCACGATCCATCAGCTCGCGCACAATCAGACCGGCTTCGATGGTTTTGCCGATACCCACGTCATCGGCAATCAACAGGCGCACAGTGGAGAGCCGCAGCGCCATCAGCAAGGGCACCAGTTGGTAGGCACGCGGCTCCACGGCGATATTGCCGAAGGAGCGGAACGGGCCGCCACCGGCGCGCAGTTTCAGGCGCAGGGCATCGCGCAGCAACAGGGCAGCAGCGTGGTTACCGGGGCGCGTGGGATCGGGCCAGGGAAAGGTGGCCGACTCCACCGGCTGGAATTCCAGCGCGGGAATCAGCGCAATGATGTCATCGTCGGCACCCCCGAGCGGGCGCAGGCGCAACCAGTCGGGTTGCGAGTCGCTTTGCACCACCCATTCGCGGCCACGGGCGCGTACCAGGTTGCCGGGGAGGAAGTTGGCTTGGGTCATTGTGGTTCCATTTTATATTTGCCAGAAGGGCTGTTGTAGCCAGTGCGCGGGAAAGCCCATTTCGTTTGCTGGAATCTGGTGGGCCTGTATCAATTGCTGTAGGCGGCTCTTCCAGTGGTGCCCGGGGCTGACCCTGTCGAGCAGATAGCCCAATATCGCCAAGGTGTTGTAGAGCTTTTTCGGGCTGGCGGGGTTCAGGCTGCCCAGTACGGCGGCAGGCCGATGATTCGGCAATTTGAAGGTGAACGCCAGCTCCCGGTTCCACACGCGGCTGTGATGCGCACAGAGATTGCGCACAACGGCCAGGTGGTGCAAAAACGAAGCAAGGTTTGTTTCGTCCATATCAAAGGGGTGGGCAACGCGATTGCGATCAGCACGAAGCTTCAAGTTTGCATACCATTTGGAGAGCTGCCCCAGGGTCATGATTTCGACCGCTGCCCATACAGGTGGCAGGGGTTCTTTGTATTTGTCCAACAAGTGCTGGATAAAGAGCTCTTTGCTGTTGACGACATCCTGCTCCAGTTGCTGGCGGTTGGCGGTATAACTCCATCTGCCTCGGTTTGGCTGAAACAGATTGGCGTTGAGCAATAGGTGAGCACCATGGGCATGGCCTAGCTGATAGGCATATTGCGTTCTTACCGCGACCTCTACACGCTCGATTGCGTCTATCAGCAGCAGTCGCAACTCACGGTCAAACACATACCTATCCAGCACCTGCTCAAAGGTGGTGCCGGGATGAAATTGGTGACTGCCATGATCCGACTCAAATGGCAGCCAATATGCCGCCAGGCGGTAGTAGTTGATGTAACCAAGATAGTGTTTCGCCAGCGGCTCGTCGGCAATCACCATGCCACGCGCACGGAGCTGCAGGATCTGCTGTTCCAGGCCAAGGGCCGGTTTGGTATAGGGGATCTTAGACATCCGGCCCTCCGTGTATCGGAGACCGGAAAAAAGAAACCCCCCGGGGTGCGCAGAGCTGACGGGATGCGTGGGGGGTGTTGTTGGGTAGAAGTATAGTAATGCCGCCTGTTCTTTTCAAGCACAGGCCAAGCCGGGAGGTTGCACCAGCCAAGGATACTGGATTCATAGCGTGCTCCCCCCAGAACCTGCGAAGACGTTGGAATAGCGAGCAAGCAGCTCCGGCCAACGTACCTGAGCAGAAAAATCAAGCACTTGCCAGCCCTTGTCGGTCAGCGTATCGCGCAGTTCGGCTGTGATGGGTTCCAAAAACACCAGCGCACGGGCCGCCTTGTATTGCCCTGCGGCGGAGGCAGCCCCTTGATTGATGGGAACATTGGTCGCGTCAGGGCGCTGCAGGCCGGCTTGATCCAGTGCTTTGAGCCACTCGGATAACTGGCTGCTGCCAGAATCCGGTGCTGGTGTTGTTGTGTGCGCCGAGTCTGGAACCCTGGCCATGGAAACCTGCGCATTGGCCAGTGCCACCAGCAGGTTCAGCGCATCCTGATTGCGGCGATTGATGTTGTCGTGGTCAGGTTGGTTGAAGTAGGAGAGCAGACACTGGTAACAGCCCGCCTCGCAGATGGATAGGCCTTGGTATTTTTGCTCAAGGCTGTCCAGAGACGCCATCGACCAGGGCTCGGTCGGCTTGCTGAAGTGCATCAGCTCAAGTGCGGCACTGGCCACCTGCGCCAGGCTATCAGGCTCGGTGGTTAACCGGGTAAGCACACCGGCTCCGCCTTCTGCAGATTCGTAGAACATCACGGCCTTGCGCTCATCACTGGTGGGGAGGGGTTCGGCCACCAGTTCCGATTCTTCGATCTGAAAGGTCATTTCAATGCCGCGCTTGATGGCAGCCTGCAAGGTAGCCATGGTTTCAAGCGGCAAGGTTTTCACCGGAGTGAGGATCAGCAAATTCCGGTGATCTTCAACAAAGGGCACTATGCGCTGGTTGGGCACCTTGTCAAGCAAAGGTTCATCAACAGCGTCGCTGCCTTCTTCAGCATTGGGGTCGTCCTTTTTGCTCCAGGTGCCGGTGATGGGGTTGATGTAAAAGCCCAGCTGGTTCTTGTCCTTGCGGCGACGCCAACCCCGGTTGATACGCCACAACCGGGCGGCAGGCGTGTACACCAGTCCGGCGATGACGTCTTCGCCCTGGCATACTTCCGCTTGGCTTTTTTGTATCTGTCCATCCGGCCCTGGTAGAAAACGGAAGGTGGTTTGCAGTTCAAACCCTTGCCGCTGGCGATCTTCGTCGTTGATGGAGATGCGCTCGACGGGCACTGTCTCCACGGTTTCGATGCGGTAAAGCTCGCGCACCCAGTCGTGATCGGTAAGCAGTGCATCGCAGTTTTCACAGCGATCCACCAACGGCTCCCCCTCACCCGGTTCACCCAGATGACCATAGCCACACTGACTGCAAATGCGTGAGGCGATGGTGCTGAGCTGGCTGCTGCCAGAGACATGATCGGCGGAGCCAACGTTGAGCTTGGCACGCACAACCCGGTACATGCGGCCCTGATGGTAAATCAGGCTGCGCGGGCCGAACTCCGACAGGGCTAGAAAGCGCGGTCGACTGACCATGCTGCCTTCGTCATCCTTACCATTGGTGCCGTTGCCACCCCGTGCGGGAATCCAGGCCATCAATGGCAAGCGAGGGAAGTTGTAGCCAGGCAGGAAACCCTGGCTGGCTAGATAGCGGTAGGTGTAGAAATCGGAACCCTGGGTATTGCCGGTTTTTAACAACACGGCGAACTGCCGTGCCGCATCACCATAGCGACGGCTGGCATTGTTGCGTTCAGAATGGGAGGCCGTATGGCTTTTAACGATGTGGTCGGCCATCTCCATCTGTTTGCGGGTGGAATCAAACAGTACGCGCCAGCGCTCAAGCGCTCCGGAAAATGCCTGTGGTGATTCGTCGATCACCTTGTTGACATAATCATCGGAGAACCAGCTGTTGCCTTGCAGATCGGCCTGCAATTGGGCAACCACAGCTGCGGCACTTTGCCGCGCACGGTGGAGAACGGCGGGGTCTGCCAGTTGCTGGTGCAATTCGGCCTTGACGGGTTTGCCCGGCGCCTCCAGCTCCAGCAGTGGTGCGATGCTGGTATCCAGCCCAACCCGGGCACTGGCCAGCCAGACTGCGCGCAAATGGCTTTCCAGCAGATCGCGATTGGCCAAATCCAGCGTGGGGGGCTTGACCACGCCGTGAACCATATCGCTGGCATGACGGAAAAACCATTGGTCGTGGGGACTGAGGGCTGCGCAGTAGGTGATGACCAGGGCTTGTTGACCAGAACGCCCGGCACGACCACTGCGCTGGGCATAGTTGGCCGGAGTGGGCGGTACATTGCGCAGATATACCGTATTGAGTGCGGAAATGTCCACACCCAACTCCATGGTGGGTGAACAGAACATCACCGGCAGACGCTCAAGCGGAGCCTCGTGAGCAGGGTTGTCGGCCCAGTCTTGACGATCTTTCTCGGTATAGCGAAAGCGTTGCTCCAGCAGTTGTCTGCGTGACGCTTCAACCTGGGCAGTGTGTTCCTGCGCTTCAAAATCAAACAGCGGGTGGCCCGGCTGCTGCAGCAGCCCGGCCACGTTGAGATAGAGTTGCCGGAAGAAGGCATTGATGCGGCTTTCGCCGCTATTCTTGCCGATCAAGCACCACTCCAGCGCTGCGGCATTCAGACGCCAGCCCACTATTTTTCCGTCAATGGCTTGTTTGTGCACATAGTTGTGCAATCCCGCTTGCAACATGGCTTGAATCAATTCAGCCCACTCGGCTTCCTTCCACTCATGGGTTTGCCCTGCAAAGGCGGTTTGCTTCCATACCTCGGCCATTTTGATCTGCTTGAGCAAGCGGGAGCGTGGGCCTCCGCTGAGCAGATCCGTGCGCGGCTTGCCCTTGTATTCCGGGCGTTTTTCGAGGATCAGATAGCGGGCCGTTTCCAGCTTTTCATCAGCGGCAAAGGCCCAGCGTTCGTGCAGATAACTGAACGCACTGGTGCGTGCCTTGTCCTGCTCCACCGCGTCCAGATAGCGGCTTTCCAGGCATAGACCCCGGCGCATTTCATCGAATAGGATTTGATATAGCGCGGCACGGTTATGTGGGTTTAGTTTACGCAATACGGAACCGCTGCTTTCAAACAGTGATTCCTCAGCGCAAAATTCCTCCAGCCCACGGTAACGGATGGCCAGCAGATTGAGCTGATCCAGGTTCGGGTTATTGAAGCGCCAGCCGCGGCGGAGATCGCGCAACAGGCGATAGCCAATGATAAAACGCAGGGTTCGTTGGGCTTCCTGCCGTGCCAGCCCCATGAGCTTTGGTGTTCGCAGGTATTCGGTCAGAGTGGCTGCATCCACGGCGTCAAAACCCAGCGCCTTGAATACGGCATCGGCTAGGTGCTCCTCGGTGAGCAGTCCCTGATTTTTTTGCAGGGCACCAATCAACCCGGAACGCAGAGTGAGCAGAAACACAAAGTCATTGAAATGTCCTGCCTGCAGAGCGGCATCCTGACGGTTATCGGAAAAGCCAAGCAGCTTGCGCGGATCTGGTAGCCCGGCAGGTAGCTCCTGTTGGGCAAACAACTGGCGCAAGGCACTGAGCGTGAGCACGGTCGTAGCCGATGAACGACCCTCGCCGGACAAACTGGCCAGCCGATTCATATCCTTGCCGTGAGCCTCGTGCAGCACGGCGCAATTCAGGCAGAACCGAAACTTGCCGGGGATATACCAGAACTGCTCACCTCGGCCCTCCAGTCCTTGCGGGTCGACTCGGGTGCCCAGGGGTACAGACTTTTTGTAAGTGCCTTTGATTTTGGGCTCTGCTCTGGTGAGATCCAGCCAGCTTTCAGGCAGATCTTCAAGCTGCCCCTTATAGGCCTGTTGCGGGTTGGCGGGGCACAAGAAACCAAAGCGCACATCCTCATTGTCATCCGCCGTGATGTCATCAATTTCACGGGGGCTGTATTGCACCCTGCCCTGCTCGGAACGCCAGACGGGATGGTATTCCTGGCCACAATCGCGACAAAAATGCACCGGATAGAGCAGTACCGATTCGGCCTGACGTCCCGGCGCAAAGCGTTGCGCGTCCAGCGTTATCTGGCGTTGTTGTGGCGCTTCCAACGTTGCATGAACCTTGCCGGGGCCGCTGATGAACTGGTGCAGCTTGAAGGCGAACGGCGGCCGCCCCTGCTCTGTTTTGATGTCGTGGGCGGCCACCAAAAAACGCTGCAAGCCTTCTCGTGCCAGTTGCTCGCTGCAATCCGCATCTGCCGCCAGGCGTTGGCTTGCTTCTTTTAGTGTGATGGGCTTTGCTCGGCGAGGTGCTTCATGCTGGGACAACTCGATACCAAGGTTGAGTTCCACCCATATAGCAAGCGGGTCTTGCTGGAAAGCAGAAAAATTCGGCCAGCTGAACTGCTGCTGATTGAGTAGGGCTTTCAATTTGCCTCGAATGGCTGCCACATCCATGCTTGGGTCGGTGACCCGTTCCAAGGTTTCACCAATCACATCGTACTCAGAAATAGCTGTGCCGAATAATTTGCTGGCTACCGCGGCGACAGTTTTGTTGCGGTCGGCCAGCGTGCCGGCACTGGACATGGTCGCCGAGGTGCCTATGCACACCAGTTGATCGGCCTGCAAGCGCTCTCGCAAACGGCGCACCAATAGGGCTACGTCCGCGCCCTGGCGACCGCGATAGGTGTGCAATTCGTCAAGGATCAGAAATTCAAGCCCATGACAGTGTTCGACCACACGCCTGTCCGTTTCCTCGTAACGGGTTAGAATCAACTCCAGCATCATGAAGTTAGTCAGCAAAATATCGGGCGGGTTACTGGCGATCGCTTCACGCTCAGCGTTGCCTTCCTGCCCGGTATAGCGCGCTACGGTAAAAGGCTTTTGCCCTTCCGGATAGCCGTGCAGAAACTTGTCCAGCTCTTCGAGCTGGCTGTTTGCCAATGCGTTCATCGGATAAATGACAATGGCACGGGTGCGTGGCGTGACATCAGCTGCCTTGGCTTTGAGGATGCGGTCAATCACCGGGATAAAAAATGACAGGGATTTTCCTGAGCCGGTGCCTGTTGTGACCACATAGCTTTGGCCATCTTGGCCCTTGGCAAGCGCTTCCATCTGGTGCGCGTAAAGGTGCAGATCTTGCGGATTATGCTCCGCTTTGCCGGTTTGAAAAATATCCGCGCAAGTCTTGTGCAACAGCCCCTGCTGCACCAGCTGCTGCACTGTGCCTTTACGCTGGTAGTTGGGGTTGATCTGGATCAGAGGCTCTGGCCAGTAGCGACCGGCATCGTATTGACGCTCGACCTCGCGGAGAATGTCCAGGGCTGCAATGCGGGTAAAGCTGCGCGAGAAAGCACTGTATTCATCAACAAGCTGATTGCGAAAATCGAATACGTTATCCAATGTGCTTTCTCCCGCTCATCTGTTCCGTATATCCCGGCGCCAATACCGCGTTCTTGACGCCGTACAGCGCCAGGTGATCCTTAAGCCAAAGTCGGTACTCATGGCCGCGCAGGCTGTGGTCAGGTGAGCAGTCCACACTCCACTTCCGCAGGATGTAGCCAGCCGTTGCCGCTCGCAGCTTCATCCGCAGCACGCCGCCACGCATGCCATAGTCCATTTCGGTGATATCGGGGCGAGGTTGATCCGGGTGCGGCACCAACTCCAACTCGACGACCCGAGTCCACTGAATGTCGTGTTCGGCATACTCCTGGTTTTGGATAGCGGAATCCGGCAGTAGCACGGGTTTCTGGATTCGAGTGATAACGAAATCCCTGAACTCACCGGATTTGCGGTCAAAGGCTCTCACATGCCAGCGCAGACCCGTATCGATCAATGCCGAAGGGACGATTTCCCGGCGCGATCTGCCGCTGCTGATGGAGTGGTAATCGATTTGTAAAGCCTGTCCCCGATGGATGGCACGAGTAATCAGTGCGAGGATGTTGAGATTTGGCTTGGTAAGCCTGCCTGGAGTAACGCAAGGCACCCCTTCAACGTTTTCATGGGGATCACCGTCTCCGAAGCCATCGGCCAGCCAGGTCAGCACCCGTTCCACTGGAATATCGAATAGGGGCTTAAAGGCCGCCGTCGGGATGTAACATTTGGCGCTGCGGTCGTAATCAATGTTGCCTGGGGCAAGCTCCTGGTAGAGGCGAAGATCCCGGGTGGCGGCGGCCACCTGAATGCTGAAGCGATTTACCAGATCATGACGGCGAATGTCCCCCATAAACCGGAGGCGCAGGTCGATGTACGAGAGCCTATCCCGCTGAGCTTGAACGAAATCCACAATTCTGTGCTGGCTCATCCCTGGAACAAGTTCCCGTTTGCTGTCCTTTATTGTCTGGCCGAGTATAAGCGGCAAACGATGACTTTTCTACCTTTCAGGTATATTTTTATATAGTATGGTCATCTTTATGATTATCATCATATCTCGCCAATCAGGAGCCAGCCATGTGGTTGATTACACCTATCGGCTTTTTCAGCATCGTGCAAAAGCCATCCGACAAACGCGGCGATACGCTGACGATCCGAGCCCGAGTCAAGTCTGACCTGGAGGCTCTAAAAGCAAAGTACATCCCCGGCCTCGGCCCGATTCAGGACAGCCGGGTCAACGATTACCGGTTCCGAGCCGTCGCCCTAAGATCCCAGGTGGCGGAGGCCATGACCAAACTGGTGGAAGACCTGGATTACGACAATTTCAAGAACGAGGTATCCAGGGTTCAGGGATGGGAGCGAGCCCATCTCTACCATGAGGTGTGGGATTCGCTGTACAAACTCCAGGAGGGGTAGCCTTGGTTTTTCACCCAAAACCCGGCGAACACGGCAAGCCGGTGAAGCTCAGCAAGCCCAGCACCCCGACGCCACTCGACGCATGGGCCGACCCCAACGCATTCGCCCAAGTGGTGCCCCAGGGCCCTATGCCTGAACACATCAATGGGGTGCCCATCAGCTCATGGACGGATGCGCCGACCACAAACGAGGGCTGGGAGGCGCTTGTCAGCAACCTGAACTTTGAGGAGCCCGACTTCAAGCCTGTTGCCGGCCTCAAGCCGGCAGCCGGGGTGGTGACCGTGGAGCCTGATGGCCGCGTGTGGGCCTTCGCGCCGTCCAACGCCTACGGGGGGTACACGGCAACGTTCCCCAAGGGGCGCCTCGATGGCTTGAGCACCAGGGCTGCCGCCATCAAGGAAGCCTATGAGGAAACGGGGCTGAGGGTGGAGTTGATCGGGTTCCTGGTCGATGTGCTGCGCACCACAACCTGCAGTCGCTACTACCTGGCCCGGCGGATAGGCGGCAACCCGGCGGATATGGGGTGGGAGGCGCAAGCGGTGATGCTGTTACCAGCGGCCAGCACCGCCAGTATAATCGACCACCCCAGCGACAAGCCGATTTTGAAAGCCTTGAGTCACGCGCCGCTCACCCTGCAGCCTTGCGGCCAGGGAAGCTGACCACTTCACCTGGCACCTTTCCTTCAAGGGCAGCGGCTAGTCCCGCCGTGTGCCTCTCCGCCAAGGCCACGCGGGCATCTTGCGCCACATGGATGTATCTCAGGGTAGTACTTAACTGCGTGTGGCCGAGGACGGCCATGATCTCGAGCCCCTGGGCACGCTGGCTTGCCATCAATGTGCCGAGTGAGTGGCGGAGCGCATGATTGGTCACTCCCTCTGGCAAGCCTCCCTCCGCACGGATTCTGGCCCACAGTTTACTCCCCAAAGAAATGTGGGCATGGTTTCCCCGGCTGGAAGGAAAGACGTACTCCTCCGTCTTACCAGGTGTGCGACGGGCGATCAGTTCCAAGGCTACAGCAGAGAGAGCAATCTCTTTGCCTTTGCCGGTTTTCTTTCCCGTTTTGTGGGCATGGCGCGGCAGGCAAAGCATGCTGCGCGCAAGATCGACCTGCCCCCATTTAAGTGCGGCAATTTCGTTAAGCCGGGCACCGGTGAATGCGAGCAAGCGGATAGCATCAGCCTGATCAGGGGAAATCTGAAGATGAGCTTCCAGCCTATCCAGGGCGCCAAAAAGTTTCTGGTACTCCGAGAGGGAGGAAAGCACCACATCCCTTGTCCCGTCCGCTCCGAGTTCAAGCCCACTGGCGGGGTTGCGGTCAGTGTAGCCCTCCTTGATTGCCCAGTTTAGTATGGCCCTGAGCACCCTGATCGCCATCCGCGCGGCGCCTTCTGTTCGCCCCCACTTACCCTTGCCCGTCCACGGGGTTTGGTTTTGACACTGCATGCGGTCTTGCCATCCCGTATGCCGGCGAAAGCTTTGCGAACTTGGTCGGGGGTCAGCTGTTCCAGCCTTACCTTTCCAAGCAGGGGGCGGATATGCCTGTTAAGTCGACCAGCGTCGGTAGATTGCGTGGACTTCGCCTTTTCCTGGAACTTGGCGGAAGTCAGATAGGCATCGAGTAGCTCGTTGATGGTCAATGCGTTCCTGTCAGACTGCTTTTGCTCAAGGGGGTCAAATCCCTCGAGCGCGATCCTTGCCAGAATTTTCTCGGCCTGCGATCTCGCCTGGTCAACCGTTATAGCTGATGACTTCCCCACGGTGTACGTGCGCCGGTCACCATATTTGGTACGGTACTTGACCAAGAAAGAGTACGACCCGTTCGCGTTAAGCCTGACAACAAAACCTTGGAGGCAAGGATCCCAGAGAAAAGGGTCTTTTTCATCAAAGACCCAGGCATCCAGCACCTTCTTGGTGATCTTGTTCGGACTTTTGCTCATGTGACCCTGCCTTGTGAAGCTATTTAGCTCGACGTAGTAATCGATAGCTAATTTAAGCATGGCAAAAGGCATCAGATCAACGTAAATATCTTTTATTATCATATACTTATATGGTTAATAATCAGACGAAATTTCAACCTGCGCGGTATACGGTGGGAGGTTGAACCCGGCTCTAGGGGAGTACCATCCAAGGCGGTGACAGGGTTGCGGTAGAGGGAGTGCCAGCGAACCCAAGCACATGCCCAGAGCGCAACCGGGCCACCAGCCTATCGAGCGAATATGGCGCCCTCAGGGGCATACAAGACAGGGAATCGAGTTGCTGCGGAGTAACAAGTAGCGAGTAAAAGAGAGTAATCCCAAGTAATTTCGGTATTGGGAAAAAAGTAGTGTTCATAATTCTGTGTCATTTCTTTATCCTACAGCAAAAAGGAATGACCGATGTCCAAACAAAAACCCACTTTCGATATGGAAGCCGCCATCGCCGCCTTGCGTGAAGGCCAAGACCTCACCGGCAAGAATGGCGTGCTCACACCCCTGATCAAGCAGTTGACCGAGGCCGCTATGCAGGCGGAACTCGACAGCCATCTCGGCCAGGAAGAGACACCTAATCGCAAGAACGGCAATACTTCCAAGACCGTCAAAAGTACCGCTGGCAACTTTGAGTTAAAGACCCCGCGTGACCGGGCTGGTACTTTTGAACCGCAGCTGATCAAGAAACACCAGACCCACCTCACCGATGAGATCGAGCGCAAAATCCTCGCCCTGTTTGCCTTGGGCAATAGCTACCAGGACATTCGTGGCCATATCGAAGACCTGTACGGCATCAGCGTATCTAATGGCACCCTCAATGCCATTACCGACAAGCTGCTGCCGGAGTTGCAAGCCTGGCGGGAGCGCGACCTCGATGCCATCTACCCCATCGTCTGGCTGGACGCCATTCACTACAAGATCAAAGAGAACGGACGTTACGTCAGCAAGGCCATTTACACCATTCTCGCCCTGAACATCGAAGGCAAGAAGGAGCTGCTGGGGCTGTACCTCTCTGACCAGGAAGGCGCCCATCACTGGCTGAGCGTCTTGACCGACCTGTATAACCGAGGCATCAAAGACATCCTCATTGCCTGCGTAGACGGATTGAAGGGCTTCCCTGAAGCCATAGAGAGCGTTTACCCTCACACGGAAATCCAGCACTGCATCATCCATCAAATACGCAACTCGATGAAGTATGTCGCCTCAAAGAACCAGAAGGCCTTTATGGCGGATTTGAAGTGCGTTTACAAAGCCGCCACGCTCAATGCTGCCGAGACCGCCCTCGACGAGCTGGAGGCGAAGTGGGGTGACAAATATCCCATGGTGATCAAGTCCTGGCGAAGTAAATGGTTCACCTTATCAACCTATTTTAAATACCCGGATTACGTACGGACGGCGATCTATACCACCAATGCGGTGGAAGCGGTACACCGCCAATTCCGCAAGCTGACCAAAACCAAGGGTGGCTTTGCCAACGAAAACAGCTTACTGAAGCTGCTCTACGCCGGTATACTGAAGGCCTCGGAGCGGTGGACGCATCCGATCCAGAACTGGAATCTGACGCTATCCCAATTGACCATCCACTTCCCGGGTCGGCTTGATGATCACATCAGCTTATGAAAGCTGGTTGGCTGACACAGAGTTTTGAACACCCTCGGGAAAAATTGAGGAAACTAGAGCAATATCAGATAGGTAGTAACCTATATATTGCTTGGGTAAGCATGGGTAACATTGTTATATATGCATTCATAATGCTGGGGTCACTGGTTCAAGTCCAGTCGTAGCTACCACATCTTAAAGGCCTTTTTATAATCTTGCTTGCGGACACCAATGGATAGTCAGCAAATAGTCAGCAGGGTATGAAAAAAGCCTTCTCTATTTCTAGTCGAAACTGACTTTTGTGAGCTGCCTCAGTGGCGTCATGGCGATCCTCTGAATCTCAGGTTTTGTCAGGTTTTATTAGCACGTACTGTTCCCATCAATAAAAACTAACGCTTCAATGAATGCCTCTTTGGATACTATCCCTCGAGCGCCTCCAGAATCCATTGGCAAGTGAAGTTTTGCGAGGCTCGCCAAATATTATGGCTTTGCCTGCCATTAAATCTTCCCGCCCACGCCCTTAAACTTCTCAACAAACGCGGCGATCTTTTGGAATACGCTCTGCTTTTTGGTCAGATACTGTGGGTTTAGCGGGCTCATCCTGGGCAGGATGGCGTTCAATTCAGTACCGGCATCGCTGGCGTACTCGCGCTTGAGCGAGGTGGTGATGTAACGCCGAGTCTCTTCAGCATTCAGGTTTTCTGCACTAATCAGTTCTTCCGCCTCGCGCTGTTGTTCCGCCCGGGCATAGGTGAAGAAGGCATCAATGATGCTGGCCTTGTCGGGAATCTCGTCCAGATCCACCTGATTGATAAAGTCCACCACCAGGCTTTCCTTGGCACGGTTGCCGAGGTTGGCGCGGATCAAACGGCGCACTTCCTCGACCAGGTCTGATTTGTTCTTGGCCTTCTTGTTGTGCTCAAAGATCAGCTGCAGGATGTAATCCAGGTTGATTTCCTGTGACTTGAGCAGATCCACTTCGAACACCACGTCATCCCAATCGATTGAGGACTCATCCTTGTCGCTGCCCGCCTTTTCGCGGCGCAACCAGTCGCGGATGTCGTTGTAGGTGGATTTGTAATCCTGAACCTTGCGCTCCGGGGGCAGGCGGACACTCTGCAATGCGGCCAGGTCGTCATCACTCAGGTAATGCTGCGCCTTGAATGCCTCCACTGCCTGGGGGTCATTCATGTCGATGGTTTGCAGGGCTTTCAGGCTGGCGAATTCATCGAAGTTTTGCAGGATGTTTTCAACCCGCAGGTATTCGCCAAACAGCTTGGCAAACTCCTTCTTGTCTTTTTCCTTGTGGATCTCGTCCGGGTTGGGGAAGCGCTGTTCCAGCTCCGCAACCACCGCCATAAAGCCCCGGCGCGCCTCACCAGTGACGATATCGGTAAAGCCTTCCATGTACTCCTTGTAGCTCTTTTCCAGCACCACATTCTTGGTGTTCTTGTCGCCAAACAGGGTGATGGCATCGATGGTGGCTCTTTCGAGGTCTCGAAAGGTGACAATATTGCCAAAGGTTTTGGTGGCGTCATAAATGCGGTTGGTGCGGGAGTAGGCCTGTATCAGACCGTGGAAGCGCAGGTTCTTGTCGACAAACAGAGTGTTGAGCCGAGGGGCGTCAAAACCGGTCAGGAACATGCCCACCACAATCAGCAGGTCGATGTCGCCGGATTTCACCCGCTTGGCCAGATCGCGGTAATAGTTCTGGAAACCATTGCTGTCGACGCTGAAGCTGGTCTTGAAGAAGGCGTTGTAATCCGCGATGGCCGCGCTCAGGAACTCCTTGGCGCTGCTGTTCATGGCTCCATTCATAGTAGACAGATCGAAACTCTCATCGGCAATATCGCCAATGGCGTCCTGCTCCTCATTGGCGGCAAACGAGAAGATAGTGCCAATTCGCAAGGGTTTGTCGCTGTCCTTCTGCAGTTGGTTTAGGGATTCGTAGTACAGCTTGGCCGCATCGACGCTGCTGACCGCAAACATGGCATTGAAGCCCCCACTGCCACGAGAGCCACCCGCCTGCAGGCGGTGGGTTTTCTGCCGGTAGTGGTTGAGGATGTACTGGGACACCTCACGAATGCGCTCCGGGTGCAGCAGCGCCTGGCGGTTCTCCGCCGCCGTCAGCTTCCTCTCGTCCTGCTCGGTTTCAATGGCCTTGAACTGGGGGCGAACGTCGTTGTAGTCCACCTTGAACTTGAGCACCTTCTCGTCGCGAATGGCATCGGTGATCACATAGGAATGCAGTTCACGGCCAAACACGCTGGCGGTGGTTTCGGCGCCCAGGGCGTTTTGCGGGAAGATGGGCGTACCGGTGAAGCCAAACTGATAAAACCGTTTGAACTTCCTCTTCAGGTTCTTCTGCGCTTCACCGAACTGGCTGCGGTGGCACTCGTCAAAGATAAACACCACCTGCTTGCTGTAGATCGGCAAATCGCCCTCACCTTTCATCAGGTTGTTGAGCTTCTGGATGGTGGTGACGATGATCTTGTTGTCGTCCTTGCCCAGGTTGCGCTTGAGTCCAGCGGTACTGTCCGAGCCGTTGACGCTGTCGGAGGAGAAGCGCTGGTACTCCTTCATGGTCTGGTAGTCCAGGTCTTTCCGATCCACCACAAAGAACACCTTGTCGATAAAGTCCAGCTCCGTCGCCAGTCGCGCGGCCTTGAAACTGGTCAGGGTCTTGCCGGAGCCAGTGGTGTGCCAGACATAGCCACCGCTTTCCGGGGTGCTCCAGTTTTTCGCGGCATGAGAGCTTTTGATCTTCCACAGGATGCGCTCGGTGGCGGCAATCTGGTAAGGGCGCATCACCAACAGAGTGTTGCTGATATCGAATACCGAGTACCGCAACAACACTTCCAATAGAGTGTTCTTCTGGAAGAAGGTGGCGGTAAAGTCCTTCAAATCCTTGATCAGGCCGTTATCCGACTTCGCCCAGTGCATGGTGAAGTCAAAGCTGTTCTTGTCGCGCTTGGTGGTATTGGCAAAGTAGCGGGTATCCGTGCCATTGGAGATCACAAACAACTGCAGGTACTTGAACAGGGAATGCTCACTGTTGAAGCTCTCCTTGCTGTAGCGGTGCACCTGGTTAAAGGCCTCGCGGATGGCCACGCCGCGCCGTTTCAGCTCCACCTGTACCAGCGGCAGGCCATTGACCAATATGGTGACATCGTAGCGATTGGCATGGCTGCCGATTTGCTCGAACTGCTTGATCACCTGCACCTTGTTGCGGGCGAGGTTCTTCTTGTCCAGCAGGTAGACGTTCTGAATGCGGCCATCGTCAAAAACAAAATCGTGAATATAGTCGTCGTGGACCTTGCGGGTTTTGTCGACGATGCCCTCGCTCGGCCGATCCAGGAAGGTTTCCACAAAGCGCAGCCATTCACCGTCGCTGAATTGCACCCTGTTGAGGGTTTGCAGCTGGCTGCGGACATTGACCAGCAGAGCCTCGGGAGTGTTGAGCTCGGGCAGGTATTCATACCCCTGATTCCGCAGGTCGGCAATAAACTCCCGCTCCAGGTCGTATTCACTTTGGTAGGTTTCACTGACCTGAGCGCACTTGGTGTATTTATCCAGAACAATGAAATTGTTGGTTTCAGCGATGGTTTTGTAATCAATCATAGTTATTCTCAGCTATCCGCCTTAAGCAGGATAAAGTGCTCGACCAGTCGAATCATCAGCTCTTTCTGATCGGGCTGGCTTTCAGCCACCAGCAATGCCAACGCCACCAGGGTATTGTCGTTGATCAGCTCTTCAACTGGCTTGGCCAACAGGTGCTGGTTGACGCGCAAATACCACAAAAACAAAAATGAACCGCTGCGCTTGTTGCCGTCGGCCAAGGGGTGGTTCTTAATCACAAAATAGAGCAGATGGGCGGCGCGGCTGGCCACATTGGGGTAAAACAGCTCGTCGCCAAAACCCTGTTCGATAGTAGCCAGAGCCGACGCCAGGCCAGCGCCGCGCAGTTGGCCGAACAGTGCTGTGGCTTCGCCCTTGGCGATCAGCGTCTTTTTCAGTTCGGCAATGGCGATCAGGGCATCATCCAGCAGCAGCGCGCGCATGCTGGCTTGCCTGTTGGGCAATGCCCCCAGGCTTTGCTCGTCATAACCCTGCAGCAGGCTCCAGCTGCGGGCGTAGTCGCTGATGACGGCGAGCACCGCCTCACCCGCGGGGTTGACCAGCTGCTGGTTGGCCAGGGTGCGCGACAGCAAGGCAACCGCTTGCTCAAACTCAATGCCGCGCTCCTGCAGGCGGCGCTGGTTCAGGGTGTAACCCTGCACCAGATGCTGTTTCAGGGTGCGGGTTGCCCAGATGCGGAATTGTGTAGCGCGGAATGAACTAACGCGGTAACCGACGGAGATAACGGCATCCAGGTTGTAGAATTTGCGTTTACGCTCAACCTCTCTACTACCCTCTATTTGAACTTGTAAGAAATCCTTACAAGTTGCAGCCTCCTGTAACTCACCGTCATCAAAAACATTTTTCAAATGCTGAGTGATATTTTGCGGTTTTACCTGAAACAACTCAGCTATCTGTGCTTGCGTGAGCCATAAGGTTTCCTGCTCCAGCCTGATATTCAGCTGTACCTGGCCGTCGTCTGATTGGAATATCTCGATGCTATTGGTCATTGGAACCTCCATGCTCCCTGGTTTTTATAGAATCCCTGCACGCGCTGTGGGCTGGGATTGGGTATCTTACTTCCCCGAGTGTCCTGTGCATATCAGGCCACCACATCTTCAGACTTGGGGAAACTCAGCAGCAAGTCGCGGTAGTATTCGTATTGCTTTTTGCGGAGGGCGATTTCGCGGGGCAGGCCTTCGGTTATGGAGTTGGTCAGGGCGTCGAATTTATCGAGGATAGCTACGATGCGGGTTTGTTCACCCAAGGATGGAATGGGCACAGAATAAGACTCAAATTCCTTTACTCGAACATGAGGAACGCCAGCACCTTTCTTCATTGCGTGGATATGGTCCTGCTTATTCTGAAGAATGTGGTAAACAAACTTGGGGGTAAGGATTTTCGTATCAGGATGAACGCTAAAGGCGTCAGTTAAAAATATAGGCTGATTCCAATAACTGACATAACCTGCATACGCCCCTGATCTGGCAATTACGACCGTCTCACCTTCTCTGTTTTGCTCCCCATGGAAGTATGTTGGCAATGGACCATTTGCAACTACGGGAATATCTCCGCTTGTAGTCTGTTTCTTAGTAATAGCCGTGCCTCGCCGAAACTCCGCAACCTCACCAAGAGTCTTCCACTCCACTTCCCCTTCTTGAAAGCTCAGCAGCTGGTCGCGATAGTAGTTGTATTGTTTTTTGCGGGCGGTAAGCTCGGCGGTAAGCTCGGCGGTATGGGCGGTAAATGCGTCCAGAATGCGGACGATTTCGGCCTGGATCTCAAGGGATTTTTTTTGGTTGTTTGGGCAGGGGATGGGGACAGGTATTTTTGCCAAATCGCCACTAGAAACCCTACGAACTTTTGCGCCGGTAATATATTTTCTTTTCTGCTCTTGAAACGTGTTTGTTTGAAAAAAGTGGGCTAGATATTTGACGTTTTGGCTGTGCCTAAATAGCATCATATCACCAGAAATTGCAGCGTCATCACCAAGCCATGCCAGTGGCTTAACCACATCTTCATCGTTCTCTGAAGTCGTGGCTAACAAGAGATCATTGTTTTTGGCTTTCTTTAATTTTCCAGCCAATTCGTTGGATACAAATGTGAATGTCTTTTCGGCTGACAAACCATATCTTGTATAGATTTGGCCATAATGTATTGCTGGAAAACCGGCTTCAACAAAATCCTTCTTTTGCATTCCATTACCGCGTATAAACTCGCCGACTTCGCCCAGTGGCTTCCACTCCACCTCAACCCCATCCAGCAGCCTCTCAATAAAGCTTAACTCGCTCATGCGTCCTGATCCTCACCCTCAATTTCCGCCACAATCGCATCGATGTCTGCGCGCAGCTGGTCAATTCGGGCGACGGTGGTTTTCAGCTCGGCATTGAGCTGGGTGATGTCCACCTGCTCGCGGGTATCTTTCGCTTCCACATAGCTACTGACCGACAGGTTGTAGTCGTTCTCAGTGATTTTGTCTAACGGAACAGAGCGTGAAAAATGGTCGATGTTGGCCTTGCTGTCGAAGGCCTGCATGATCTGTTCGACGTGGGCGTCAGTAAGGATATTGTTGTTGGTTTCCTTCTTGAACAGGGCGCTGGCGTCGATAAACTGGGTGCTGGTGTCGGTTTTGTGCTTAGACAGTACCAATATGTTCACGGCGATGGTGGTGCCGTAGAACAGGTTGGGCGCGAGCGAGATCACCGTTTCCACGTAGTTGTTGTCCACCAGATATTGACGGATCTTCTGCTCGGCACCACCGCGATAGAAAATTCCGGGGAAGCAGACGATGGCGGCGCGGCCCTTGCTGGAGAGGTAGCTGAGTGCGTGCAGCACAAAGGCAAAGTCGGCCTTGGATTTGGGCGCGAGCACGCCGGCCGGAGCAAAGCGGTCGTCGTTGATCAGTGTGGGGTCGTCGCTGCCGATCCACTTCACCGAATAGGGCGGGTTGGAAACGATGGCGTCGAAGGGTTTGTCATCGCCAAAATGGGGGTCAATCAGGGTATTGCCGAGCTGGATGTTGAACTTGTCGTAGTTGATGTTGTGCAGAAACATGTTCATCCGCGCCAGGTTGTAGGTGGTGTGGTTGATTTCCTGGCCGTAGAAGCCCTCTTCGATAATGTGGGCGTCGAAATGCTTTTTCGCTTGCAGCAGCAGCGAGCCGGAGCCGGCGGCGGGGTCATAAATTTTGTTGACGCTGGTTTGCTTGTGCATGGCCAACTGGGCAATCAGCTTGGAAACATGCTGCGGGGTAAAGAACTCGCCACCGGATTTACCGGCGTTGGCGGCGTAGTTGGAGATCAGGAATTCGTAGGCATCGCCGAACAGGTCGATATGGGCTGCATCAAATGCGCCCCCATTGTTTCCAAAAAAGTCCAGCCCGGCCACACCTTTAAGCACGGCGGCGAGGCGGGTGTTCTTGTCCTTTACGGTGTTCCCCAGGCGATTGCTGGTGGTGTCGAAATCCGCAAACAGACCCTTAATGTCGCCCTCGGACGGGTAGCCGCTGGCGGAGGCTTCAATGGCGGCAAAGATGGCGGCCAGGTCGGTATTCAGGCTTTCGTTCGTATTGGCGCCCTTGGCGACCGTGGCAAACAACTGGCTGGGGTAAATGAAGTAGCCCTTGGTTTTGATGGCGTCATCCTTGATCTCCGGGGTGATGACGCTGTCGGGCAACTCGGCGTAGTTGACACTGTCGTCGCCGCCTTCAATGTAGCTGGCAAAGTTTTCACTGATAAAGCGGTAGAACAGGGCTCCCAGCACATATTGCTTGAAGTCCCAGCCGTCCACGGCGCCGCGTACATCGTTGGCAATGGCCCAGATTTGGCGTTGCAGGGCGGCGCGTTGCTGTGAGCTTGTCATTCATTTTTCCTGTTTTAATTCATTCACATCGTGTAAGGGCGACTTTTGGTTAATGCCCGCTAATCTGATTATGCTTGGGTCATCTCAAGCAGATCGCCTACCTGGCATTCAAACAGCAGGCACAGCTTTTCAATGGCTTCGAGATCCACCTTCTGAGCCGTCTCTTTATAGAGCAGCGTGATAGTGGCGCGGCTGAGCCCGGTTTTTCTGGCAACGTCGGCAATACGCATCTTGTGTTCGCCCATCATGCGGGCGAGATGGCAGCGGATCATGGCTGTGCCTCTGAGAGTCTGGTTTTTTAGGTAATAGCGGAGCTTATCACAGGTTTAATTTTTGTCTTATATTTTGTGAGCTGAAATTAAATTATAAGGGCTTAATTCGGAAAAGCAGACCGAGAATCTGTCAAATTATGCGGAGTTTCGGTGCCCTATGCGTAATTGCGCGTAATTCAGGCAACTTCAAGAGCCATGCAACCAGCGAGGGCAAATCTGCAACCTCAGTAAACCTCATATTTTCGGCGCTATAGATGACTCCTTTCGCCCAAAAGCGGGCATTGGCTGTGCCGCATTATTCCTTTTTCAGCGGCCATGGGCACTTGAATAAACTTTTATGTGAAATCGAGGAGATGACGAAATTTTAAGCTTCAGTGATTCATATCTGAAAAGTAAAAACAAACTTCTTGTTCTGTCCGGCGCAGGTAGTCGGAGACCAATGTATAAAGCCGCTGTTCATCGCTGGATGGGGTAAAGGTCTGCACCAGCGGAATGCGTTTGGCGTAGGAAACATAGGCCTGAACCTGTTGGCGCAGGGTGCGTTTGCATACAGGAGCAATGCGCTGTTTCAGGCCGGCAAAGGTTTGTTGATCGGTGATTCGCCCATACTGACTGCGGAAGCTGTCGAGATCGCCGAACACCCGCTCATCCAGAATACTCACGAGGCCATAGAGCTCCAGCAGTGAGTTCTGCAGCGGTGTGGCCGTCAACAGCACCTTGGACGTTGGAGCCAGAGCGTCCTTGAGGGTTTTGGCAATTTTGTTGCTTTTTTTCAGCTAGCACTCTTTCAATTTAATTTTGTCTTATCGAGCTGCCATCGCCAGCAGGGCTGGCTCCTACCGAATAATCATTTATTTGTAGGAGCCAGCCCTGCTGGCGATGTCTGAAGATTATTTATGGCAGACAATATCAAATTGAAGCAACACTAGTAGCCTGTCGCCATGTAAAGGAATGCCACTGGCGCGCCCAGGTAGAACGCTACTTTTTGCCGTCCGCCAGAGAATCGGGTTTTCCTCCGTACCAGTCGCGGGGCAGGCGCCTGCCGGCAAGGGCGTAAAAAATGGCCGCCAGGGGGTACAGGAGTGCCGCACAGACAAGCAGGGAATAGCGCAGGGAATCTTCGACAAAGCGCTCGGCGAGGAGGTCTGAAAGTGCGCCGAGAACAACAGCTCCCAGGCCGAGACCCAGCAAGTTGACCACAAAAAGATAGCAGGCAATAAAGGTGGTTCTGGTGGCGGGGGAGCCGAGGTTCTGCACCGCAACGCCTACGGGTGACGAGGCAATCACACCACAGGCCTGGGGAAAGATAAACAGGAAAAAAGCCAGGGGAAGATTGTCCACCCACAGCGCGCCGATGAGTAGCGGCAGGCCGACGACAAAGGCAATGCTGGGCACGTAGGCGTAATATTGCGGTTTGTGGGAACCGAGTTTATCGCCAAACCAACCGCCGAGAAAATTGCCGAGCAGGCCGCCAATCAATACCAGGGCGCCAAATAACAATGCCGTATCCTGAAGACTCAAATCATGGCTGCGTTGAAAAAATGCCGGCAACCAGAAGCCAAAACCGTAAAGCACCATGGCACCGGTGCCCATGCCCAGGGATAACAACCAAAAGCTGGGGCAGGCGACCACGCAGCGAAAGGTATCCATAATTTTTTGTGGCGCCTCAGGCTTGCCGATATTGTCATAGCGGCCGCGCACTGGCTCGCGAATAACCAGCCAGATCATGGGTGCAACAAGAACGCCAAACAGACCCACCGAAATAAACGCCATGCGCCAGCCATAATATTCGGCAACAACACCGCCAAGCACCAGGCCAAGAGCGGAGCCGATGGGAATGCCGGAACTGATCACGGCAAGCGCTCGCCCCCGCTGGTTGGGAGGAAAGTAGTCAGACAACAGCGAGTAGGAAGGCGCAACGCCGCCGGCCTCGCCAATTCCAACACCGAGACGAAAGACAAACAGCTGCCAAAAATTGGTGGCGACACCGCAGAGAGCCGTGAATCCGCTCCACACCGCAATGGCAACAGCCATGATGCGCTTGCGGCTGGATCTATCGGCAAGCAGCGCGATGGGAATGGCGAAGGTGGAATAAAAAAGCGCGAAGGCAAAGCCCCCTAACAGCCCCAGCTGCATGTCGCTGAGGTGCAGTTCATTCTGGATCGGCACGGACAAAATGGCGATGATCTGCCGATCCATATAGTTCAGTGTGTAATGGAGGAAAACCAGCCCCAAAACGACAAATTTGTAGCCCGGTTTTTCAACCATAGCGTCATTATTCGTAGTGTGATTCATTATTTTTTTCCTGTTTTCAAGGCTGAAAAGGCCTCAAGCAACGATAATGACAAGCGCCACAAACTGTCTGGTTTTCTCCGCGCCTGTCATGGGCAGGGCATCATTTTTTCAGGTCGATACCAGCCAGCTCCAGATCCCAGCAATCGCTGGTGACACCCTCGTCCTTGAGTTTGTATTTTTCCACCCGGTCGCTGGGGGTTTTCGGAAGACTGCTGCGGTAGGCAATATAGCGGGGAATGGAAAAGTAAGCCATGCGCGTCTTGCACCAGCTGATCAACTCCACCTCGTCAAGACTGCAGCCCTCTTTCAACACAACCACGGCCTTGACGTCCTCTTCACCCAATTCTGAGGGCACACCAACAACACAGCATTCGAGCACGGCGTCGTGCTCGTTGATCACGGATTCCACCTCGAAAGAAGAAATATTTTCTCCGCGCCGCCTGATGGCCTGCTTCTTTCTGTCGGCATAATAAAAATAACCCTCCTCATCCATGCGCGCCAGATCACCGGTGTGAAACCAGAAATTGCGGGTGAGATCGAGGGTTTCTTCCGGCATTTTGTAGTAGCCGCTGGTGCCCAGAAACATGGATTCCGGCTGGACGAGAATCTCACCCACCGTGCCTGGCGGCACGTCGTTGTCATCGTCATCGACAACTTTGACGCGGTAGCCGTTGATGGGCTTGCCGCAGGAACCCGGTCGCCGGTTATCAAAGGGATTGACCAGGTTGAACAAGCACTCGGTGAGGCCGTACAACTCAAGCAGCATGGTGTTATAGCGCTGTTGAAAGCTTTGCCACAAGGGCGCTGGCGCTGCGCCACCCACCATCAAGCGCAGGGGATTATCGCCATCCCGCTCATTGGGCTCCTGCTTCATGAGAATGGAAATCATGCCGCCAATATAGTTGGCGACGCTGCAATCCCAACGGCGCACGTCGTCAAGCATGCCGCTGGCGGAGAAGCGCTCCACCATCACCGCTTTGGCATCGGCGAGTATGGCTGGCAGAATGGTCATACCCCTGGCGGCAGAATGAAAAAAAGGCATCGGTGTATATAAAATGTCGTCCTCGGTGATTCTGGCGTAATTCACCGAGGAGGCCGCCGCCTGGTACCAGTAGTGATGGGAAATCATTACCCCTTTTGACGGCCCTGTGGTTCCAGAGGTATAGAGTATGCTCGACAGATCCTTGAAATTGACATTAACATCCAGAGATATCTCGGGACGTTTAACAAAATCCCTGTAATCCAGGCTGTCGATATTCGTCCAGCGGGGTAATCTGGCGGCGCCGGGCTGTCTGCGCAGCACAATGACAAAGCGCAGATGGGTCAACTGGCCGATAATTTTGTCGAGATGGTCAAGATAGTCCTCGTCTGCCACCAGGCCAACACAGTCGCCGTGGTGTATTTGGTAGGCGAGGCCGTTGCCGCGCAGGGCGACGTTGATGGGAACATCAACGGCGCCGAGTTTATTGAGGCCAAGCCAGCAGTCAATGTGCTCGGCGCAGTTGGGCAGCATCAGCGCCACGTGCTGGCCGTAACCCACACCCAGCTCGCGAAACCCGTGGGCAACCTGATTGGTACGCACATGCAGTTGTTCAAAACTGATCTGGTTGTCGCCAAACTGGAAAACCACCTGATTCGGCAGGGCTAAAGCTTTATCTTGAATAATTTTTGGCAATACCCGGTCATGCTGACTGTATTCCTGCATTTTCCAGGAATCCCATTTTTGCTCGGCGCGTCTAAACTTATCGTCCCGCTTACCCATCTTTAAACCTTTTCAGCTATAAACACCCTTAACCACTTACCACCCTTTGTACAACAAGCCAGGGACGCCAATCGCCGTGCCTTTGGCGGCGTCACTTGGGCTTGTTGGCGAGCACGTTGGGAATTTTCGAGCGGTGAAAGCCCTCAAACGGCTTGTTGCGGTCGCTCTTCTCCAGGTTCCACGTCTGCCGCGCATTGGGCGCACCACCATCCACGC
>Ga0265293_10002348_pt1 | contig 38411 bp, 47 predicted proteins | sample Munlanlewell138R_FD_192505 | JGI IMG/M metagenome (GOLD analysis project Ga0265293, IMG submission 192505) | Leachate microbial communities from a municipal landfill in Southern Ontario, Canada - Leachate well 138R | ecosystem: Engineered > Solid waste > Landfill > Unclassified | place: Canada... | reverse complement strand
CACTCGAAACTGGAGCCGGCCGGCCGTCATGTGGCTCAACCCGGCAACTGACACCGAGGAGGAAATCTTGAAAGTCGCCTCATAAAAATCACACATGGTTACAACGCAACTATCTTGACAAACAACGGTGTCGGCCAGCGCCGAGTGGGGCCGAAAATGACTGTCATCCTGCCTCCAGTTTTCGAGCTTGTTGCTCGCATATGCCAGCGACATAAACCAGGTCGTGTTCAGGCATTCATCGCGTAAACTGCCATTGAAGGACTCGATGAACGCATTGTCCGTGGGTTTGCCTGGCCGGGAATAATCCATCGTCACGCCGCTGTCGTGAGCCCACTTATCCAGTGCCAAGGAAACAAACTCGGGGCCATTGTCGGCTTGAATGCGGCGCGGCAAAGTGCCGCGTCCCGTCGCAATGCGCATCAATGCCTGCACGACATCCTGACTTGTCAGAGACTGACTGACCTGCTTCAATGGCGAGACATTCGCAGGTGAAGTTGTCTACGACGGTCAATGCCCGGAATCGTTGCCCATTGAATAAGGCATCCGTGACTATAACCTCGGTAAAGTATACTTAAAATGACACATACACCTATTAGAGCCAAGATACTACTGTTCGCAAATACGGATTGGTATTTGTATAATTTTCGTCGATCTTTAGCCATGGCGCTACGAGATAAAGGATACGAAGTTCTTCTAACTTCTCCACCTGGCGCCTATGGAGAAAAAATTCGAAATCTTGGTTTTCGCTGGTACCCAGCACCAATGAATCGAAGAAGCCTGAATCCTTTACGTGAGAGTTCGTTAATTAACTGGCTTAGAAAACTCATAATAGCGGAAAAAGTCGATCTAGTTCATTCGTTCACGATAAAATGTTCCATATACGGCTCTGTCGCCGCGAGACTAGCCCCAACAACGCCAGCCACGATCAACGCCGTCGCCGGCCTAGGCTACGTTTTTACTAACAATAGCATCAAGGCAAGAACTCTACGCCCTCTAGTGCGCAAGCTAATGCAAAAGGCTCTTTCTGGACCGAACTCGAGACTCGTATTGCAAAATCAGGACGACGTCACTCTTTTTCTTCAACAGCGATTAGCAGAGAAAGAAAGCATTCGATTGATACGTGGATCGGGTGTCAACTGTGAAGCCTTCTCTCCATCGCTTGATACAGCATTGCAAAGCAACGATAGCACTACTAAAGTATTACTTCCCGCGCGTTTACTTTGGGATAAAGGCGTGGGAGAATTTGTCGATGCAGCCCGTAAGTTGAAAACAAAAGGATGCCAAATCGCATTTCTACTCGCAGGTGAGCCGGACCCTGGAAATCCTGCAGCTATCCCGACCGCTACTATTAGGGCTTGGGAGACCGAGAATCTAGTCACGTGGCTTGGTCACGTTGACGACATGCATACCCTATTCCGAAAAGTGGATATCGTAGCGCTGCCCAGTTATAGAGAAGGATTGCCCAAAGGTTTGATTGAAGCAGCGGCGTGCGGTAAGCCACTTATTACCACCGACGTTCCCGGCTGCAGGGAAGTAGTCACAAATAAAGAGGATGGGCTGCTTATTCCTGTACGAGATAGTCAAGCGCTTTCCGAGGCGATTTGCCGCCTTCACAAGAATCCAGAATTACGTCGTCAACTGGGAAAGAAGGCCAGAGAGAAAGCTCTTTCTAGTTTTGATGAGCTGATTGTGATTGAACGGACACTGGACGTTTACGATGAGTTAATTTCTCGACCAAATCGGTTCTAGCCTCCCCCGTTGTCACAATAGTTGTCCGCTCCACTGATTTCATTTTTCAGGGGGCATTGGAGTGACAACATGCCGTCGTATAGCTCGGAGCTCAAAGCTCAGATCGTTCGCAAGATGCTGCCGCCGAACCGCCAGAGCGTGACCAGCCTCAGTCTGGAGACCGGAATCTCGGCGCCCACCTTGTATGCTTGGAAAAAGCAATTTCGCAACCAAGGATTTGTCGTGCCCACCAAGCCCACAGCGCCAGACGACTGGGATGCCAAGGCCAAGTTGGCCGCGCTCATTCAGACGGCAAGCATGAACGAAGCCGAGCGTTCGGCGTACTGCCGAGAACAAGGCCTGTACGTCAGTTGAACCACTAAATCAACCCTCGATACTTGGATCAGCTTTTACCTCGGCTTTTCTAGCGGCGGGCTCGCCTCTGATCACCAAAAATGCAGGCCGCCGCCAACGCAGTAGACGCTTATACAAAGAAAGATACGTCAACACGAACAATATACCCGCGATCACCAGTGCCGGCGTGCTATACCAGTATAACGTTGCGGGCACCATGCAAATCAACGACAACACCCACAGATACGGGGCCGTGGCTGAGTTTCGTAGCACCTTGGTCGTGGGCCTGCAATCGAACAAGCCAAAGCGTACCAAGCGCCAGTAAATGAGCTGATGCAAGTGCAAGGCGTCCGGCTGCCCTGCCGCCACGCCTCGATGCACTTTTCGTCGCCAGATCGAGACCAGCGTTTCCACCACCGGATACAGCACCACTAAGAACGCGTAGTAAGTCGAGACACCGGGGTTGCGTATAACGAGCATGACAGCCAGCTCCGCCAGCATGAACCCTAGGAAGTAAGCTCCGCCATCTCCCAGGAAAATCTTGCCCAGCGGGAAGTTCCATACGAGGAACCCCAACGTAGCCAGGCCAAGGCTGGCTGACACCGCCATGATCGGCAGGTCGCCCACCTGATACGCCACCAGAGCCATCGACCCCGCCACCAGAACCGCAAAGCCGCTAGCCAGGCCGTTGAATCCGTCGATCAGGTTGAAGGCATGCGTAGCGCCAGCGATAGCAATGACGAATGCAAAAAATGAAATCGGAGCAAAAGCCAGCAGCCAGTCTATCCCTGGAATCCCTAATTGCATTGTGTGCTGGTCACTCCAGAGCCAGAACAAAGCCGCCGAAGCAAAGGCAGCCACAAGGCGCTTGCCTGCCGAGATCCTCTTTGTGATGTCTTCGACGAAGCCCGCCAGTACGACGGGCAAGCTGCAGAGCAAAAGCATGTCCCAGAGCGCCTGAGCGCCCTTATACCGCCCTGTGAGGAGGTACGCCGTTAATACGCCGACCCATATGGCCAGCCCGCCCACACGCGGCGTGCTGCCCACGTGGACTTGTTGCGGCTTGCTGGGATCGTTGTCTCCACTAAAGGCTACGTGAAGCTTTTGGGACACGACGATCAGCCCTGTTACTACGGTTGCCGCGATGAAAACTACTAGCCAGCTCATGACTCCTCGACTTGCTACGGCTGCTGATCCGGCAACCTACTCAGATGCAACTTTCTGTTGCACAACAACTACTTAGATTGTAGCGGTAATTCTAAGCGGCGAATATGACAGGTGTTTACCCCTCAAATCTGGGGATTGACATCCGAGAGGACTGAGACTTCCTTTACTGTTGGGTTTTCCCAACAAAAGACCGTATAAGCTATGTTTCTCGCGTCTTGCGCACCGAAAGCTCACCGATCAGTAGGCTGCTCAGCACTCGATATCGCTTTTTTTGTTACGAAATTTTCTGGGGCGCGTTACGACCTGACCGACTTTAAGCTACTCGTCTACATCGCCGAAGCGCGAAGCCTTACTCGGGCTGCGAAACGATGTCACCTTTCTGTGCCACCGAAGAGCCAGCGTGTGCGTCATCTAGAAGAGAGTTTGGGAGTCCCCATCCTGCAGCGGCAGGCTCGAGGAGTAGAACTCACCAGGCCGGCCAGGTGATTGAGCGCCGAGCGCGCTACGCATTTTGCGAGAGCTCGCGTGCTTGCATGACGGACAGGCTCCTTTTGCCGAGAACATGATGGCGAGCCGGCTGCAGGCGAGATCTTCGTCACTGACTCAAGCCCCTTTCTAATACCCCATGCTGTTATCCAAACTCGTGATCGCCGTCGTGTCGCCCTTGGGCACCGCCCTGCTGTTGTTGCTGGCGGGCCTGCTCGCCTTGCTGTTGAGCCGCCGGCGCTGGGGCGTCGGCCTGGTGGCCTTGGGGCTGGCCTGGCTATGGCTGTGGTCCACCCCGGTGGCCAGCCTTTGGGTGCGGCATGTCGTGGAGGCGCCCTACCCGGCCCGCCCGGTGGCCGAGGTGCCGGCGGCCGACGCCATTGTGGTGCTGGGCGGCGCCATGCATCCGCCGCATGCCGGCAATCCGGTGTGGGACGCCCATAGCGCGCTGGATCGGGTGTTGCATGGCGCACGGCTGTATCGCGCGGGCAAGGCGCCCTGGATTGTGTTGAGCGGCGGTTCGGATGGCGGGCGGTATTTGCAGCCGGAGGCCGAGTCGATACGCGATTTTCTGCTGGAGCTGGGCGTGCCAGCCTCGGCGATTCTGCTGGAATCGGAAAGCCTGAACACCGAGGCCAATGCCCGGAAAACCCGCACGCTGCTGGAGGAGCGTGGCCTGGAGCGGGTGTTGTTGGTCACGTCCGCCCTGCATATGGCGCGCTCGGTGGCGGAATTCGAGGCGGCGGGGGTGGCGGTGATACCTTCGGCCACGGATTACGATTGGGCGATGCCTGCCGGCGTGCGGCGCTATGTGCCGGCCGCGAATGCCCTGGATGTGAGCGGGCGGACATTCAAGGAGATTGTGGGGCGCTGGGCGGTGCTGGCGCGGGGAGGACAATAGCGTCAGCTGCTCAGATTCGACCGGTTTTTTCAGCGTCAGGGCATGCAGGATGCTCGACTGCTCCTTGGACTCGGATTTCAATACCAGGAAGCCGCGCTCGATGTCGGCCAGACTCTTGTAGCGGGCAACGAAACGCGGCCAGTCCACATGGTCAACCAGGTCCATGTCCTCGATGACGCTGATCTTCGTTCCCGCACGCTCGAACAGGGCGACACTCTTGGCGGGATAGTTGTTGCGCGACGGATAGAGCACGCCGTCGAACAGCGGCTGGCCGTCATCTCCGAGCATCGCATGCACCTGTGCGGACACCTGCTGCGTATGTGTGTAGTCGCGGCTGGCCATCTGCTCCAGATTCAGACTAAAGTAGCCCGCCATGATGCCCGGCGCTGTGAGATCCGCCAGAAGCACGTCGGCCACCACGCCTACGGCGCGCACCATCCGGCTCTGAACTTCTTTCAGCGCGATCGAGCGCTTCTTGTCTGCAAGCCACTGGTGTTTGTGGAACACCGACTCCATCAGCGCCGTGGGCAGGTCATGCCCCAAGTAAAGCACGCCGTAGGCTCGCGTCGGGTCATCGTAGCGATTGGTGCTGCTGCGGCCATAGTACAGCGGGCTGCCTCGATAGGCGGCGCGGCTCACATGCTGGAGCAGTTCACCGGCACCGATCAGGAAGGATGGCAGCTCAAGGTTCATGACGGTTTCACTTCAATGCGCCTGGACGCCCAGCACATTGAACACCGCTTCGGCCACGTCGTCGATCGTGCCATGCGTCACCTCATCCAGCGGCGACCGACCGCCTAAGCCCTCAAGGGGTTCGGACAGTGCGCGGTAGATCGTCCAGTGGTCGATGCCCTCGACCTTCTGAAGTACGGTCTGGGTCAACTGCTGCTTCACCGAGTCGAGTTGCCAGTCGGGCAGCTTCTGACCGCGCGGCCCCACGTTCAGCGCCAGCAGCCGGCGGGCGACGATGTCCTTGTAGATCTGCTGGCGAGATTTGTTAGCCAGTTTGGCGAACTCGGGGATCGGCAGATTGTGTGGCTGGTTGAAGGCTTCCAGCAGCACGGCACGGCCACGTTGGACGTCAGTTTTACTCGGTGCCCAGCGCGTGTCGGCACGTAGCGCGGCCGCCTTGCGTGTAAGGGCCTGCCGCACCGGCTCACTCTCCAGACTGGCGGGCAGTTTTACCGCCTCCACACGCTCGTGGACGAACGCCTGCAACTCGGCTGCAAAAGCCTTGGCGTCCCGGATTTCGACGGTATCCGCGAAGCGACGCAAATCCTTCACCGTGACGCGCGGTAGACGGTCGGCAATGAATTCAATGGCAGTGGGCACGGTCATCTCCCCAGTAGGTTTAAGACAGGCTCAACTCTAGTCTCGCTTGTATCTCTTGTCAACTTTGTCTCTTGCAAGGCAGACTACCTGACGGAAACAGCGTCTCTGCAGCATAGGCCGAGGCCAGTGGTGGTTCGGATGGCGGGCGGTATTTGCAGCCGGAGGCCGAGTCGATACGCGATTTTCTTCTGGAGCTGGGCGTGCCGGCCTCGGCGATTCTGCTGGAATCGGAAAGCCTGAACACCGAGGCCAATGCCCGGAAAACCCGCGCGCTGCTGGAGGGGCGTGGCCTGGAGCGGGTGTTATTGGTCACGTCCGCACTGCATATGGCGCGCTCGGTGGCGGAGTTCGAGGCGGCGGGGGTGGCGGTGCTGCCCGCCGCCACGGATTACGATTGGGCGATGCCTGCCGGCGTGCGGCGCTATGTGCCGGCCGCGGATGCCCTGGATGTGAGCGGGCGGGCGTTCAAGGAGATTGTGGGGCGCTGGGCGGTGCTGGCGCGGGGGAGGATGAGGGGCGTGGCGGGTTCCGTGGGGAGGTGGTGAGCCCGCTTAACGGCTCCCCTTGCGTGATGAAAGGAACTTCCTTACGCTCTGGAGAGACCTATCATCCGAGGGGATGTGCATGATTACCAGCAAACTGACCAGCAAGGCGCAAACTACGATTCCACAAGCCGTCCGTAAAGCGCTGCAGCTACGCGAGGGCGACGAGATTGCCTACCGGATCGAAGATGGACACGTTCTGCTGACTCGGGTGCGGGCACGCGTCCCCACTCCAGTCGATGATCCCTTCGCGACATTCTCCGAATGGGACAGCGACGCTGACAAGGCCGCGTATGCCGACCTTTGAGCAAGGCGATGTCATCCGGGTTCCGTTTCCATACACCGACCGCTACACACGTCAAAGGCGACCGGCGCTGGTGGTGTCCGCCGGCGCCATTGGCGAAGACGGAGCTTTACTCTGGGTGATCATGATCACCTCGGCCGCGAATCGACCGTGGCCCGGCGACGTGCCAGTACCCGATCAAGTCGGCTTACCTGCGCCGTCGGTCGTGCGACCGGTAAAAATCGCTACCATCGAAGCGCGCCATGCGGACTTCCTCGGCAGACTGCCAACAAAAGAGCATGAAGAAGTCATGCAACACGTGGGGATGCTCATGGGTTACCGCGCCCCTACCTTGGCATCCTGGGCCACAGAACGCCATTTTCGAGCATCGGCCGCAACGGCGGATGTCGATGCCGCGCGTAACGTGCTGGATCGGCTTGACGCCGACGACAAGCGCCACGGCAAGAAGCTTTGATCGGGTGCGCGGCAAACCTCGCCGTGCAGAGGGTGTCGCCAAAAATCGGGCGATCAGTGCCCAGACGCCAAAATTGACGGCACAGAGGCCTTTTAGCGGAAGACGTCCTCAAGACTCTGGGCATCGAGTATTTGCTCGGCCCAACGGTTTAAGGTGGGATCGTCAGCGGACGCCAGACGCACTTTCGCCCAGTCGGGTAGCGTGCCGAATTTGCGGGTGATCTGCGACGACAGCAACGTGGCGAAGCCTTCCATTTTGCCTTCCGCAATACCTTCTTCACGGCCTTCTTCACGACCTTCCTCACGACCTTCCTCACGGCCCTCTTCCCGCTCGCGCTTGAGGCGGACGCGTTCAATGCTGGTGACGTAGCTCACTTGGGTTTCCTCTTCAATTTGCTGAACCGCCTCTTCGAAGGCCGGTTCGAGTGCTTCGGGCAGGGTCAGCATGGCATCCAGGATCCGGAACAACCGGATGACATTATCGCGTTGGTAGCCCCAGCGGTACAACTGGCGCACCAGCTCCGTCTTGCGTACCAGGCGATGGGCATCAGGCCGTGTGGCATTGGCCTCCAACTGGGCCAGCACCACCACCGCAAACGGGTTGGCCGGGGCCAGCTCGAGCAGTTCCCGCAGGCGGGCGCGCCAGCTTTCCAGGTGAACAACCGGAAAGGTAAAGCGCAGATGGCAATTCCAGAATTGGACTTGGTGCGATAGGCTGGACAATCCGCCGGGCCCATCGAGATCCCGTGCCTCCTTGTGCCGGGCGCCGGTATGGCCTGGACCAGGCTTGGTGCGTCGGCGCCCCGCGCCGTAACGCCGCGAAGAGTCGGTCAGTACCGCCAGGCTGACCAGGTGTTCGCCCGGATGTTTCTCAGACAGGCGCACGTAATAGGTGTACATCCGATACGGAAACTCCGCTTCGTATCCACCTTGGATCTCGACATGGATCAACAGCAGACTTTCTCGGCCATCGAGCAAACGCACCGAGACGAGCTTATCCACATGGCGTCGGCCCCGTTTGGCGCTACGCAGGAGCGCCTGCAGCTCTTTGTCCCGAAAAACCGGCGCCTGGCGCCAATCGATCTGCACCTGCAGCTCGGGCCATAGCAAGGCCATGAATTGCGGAAAATAGCTTTCCAGCGCATCTTTCCAGGCGGCGTCGTAATTGGAAGCAGTAGACATCTGGCGGCAACCCGCAGCAACGTAGAGGTGCAGCCACTATAGGGATGGCCAGCTGCGGCGCACGGCGGCGGTGACGCGTTTCGCCCAGGGTAGAAGTACGCAGCCGAGCACTGCCGAGACGTTGGCCCGCCCACGGCCCGGTCTACGTTGATCCACCCAGACAGATCCGCTGCGGCGGCGGGGTGGATGCCCTGCTCGCAAGGTCGGCGGCGGTGGGTCCGGCGCCAGGAGCGGCAAAGTGGGACTCGTCCGTCATAGTGGAAGCACCCGAGACCGTGCTTGAGAACCAGAAAGGAAGTAAGATATCCGTGACCTCCAACAACCGGAGAATCCCATGCTTGCTAAACTCACCTCGAAAAACCAGATCACCTTGCCCAAAGCCATTGTCTCCAGCGTGGAGATGGCGGAATATTTCGATGTTTCTGTCGAGAACGGCAGAATCGTTCTCACACCGGTGCGGGTTCAAAAAGCCCAGGCCGTGCGGGAAAAACTCGAGAAGCTCGGCATCACCGAGCAGGATGTCGAAGATGCCATCGCCTGGGCTCGACAGTGACGCGCAGAGTCGTCCTTGACACCAACATTGTGCTGTCGGCACTGCTGTTTAGCAGGGGGCGACTGGCCTGGATACGGCAGGCTTGGCAGAACCATGAACTGCAACCTGTCGTTTGCAAGGAAACCGTCAGTGAACTCTTGCGGGTGCTGGCCTACCCAAAATTCAAGCTCTCTCCCGCGGATCAAGAAGAGCTGCTGGCGGATTTTTTGCCATACGCCGACGTGGCTCTCCTGCCTTCCGCCTGGCCGGCCCTGCCAGCTTGTCGCGACGAGAACGATCAAGTGTTTCTGGCTCTCGCTGTGGCAGCCGGCGTGGACGCCTTGGTGACGGGCGACGCAGACCTTCTGGCTCTACGAGCTGATCTTCCGGGAGTCATCGTGACGGCGGACGAGTTGGCGGGATCTCTTGGTGCGTGATCGATCACGGCGTACTCTTGAGCGCTTTGCCGCCCACATCGGCTATCCTTTCTGCTGCTTCCCACATCGGCTATCCTTTCTGCTGCTTCCCACATCCCCATGGCGGTTCTGCTCCCGAAGGCGGCGCCAGCCAGCCATTCCGTGGCCCTGAACACCAACGACCCGCAATTTTTCATGGACGTTCTGCTACACCCCGATCTGAATCTCGCACGCTTTCAATCCAAATTCAACAAGGTACGCCAGGCCATCGAGCGCGACGATTTCAAAAGCGCCGATCTCAAGAAACTCTTGCCCACGCCGTACTACCGAGCCAAGCTCGATGACGCCAGCCGTCTGTTGGTACGCTTCGTCCGACACGAGGGTCGTACGGTTTGCCTGGCCCTTGAGATCATTGCTCACCACGCTTACGACAAGTCGCGCTTTCTGCGCGGAGCCACGCTGGACGAGGCGGATATCGCCGCGGCAACCCCCGCCCAGGTGGCGGACGAGGCCGAACCCCTGCGTTATCTTCACCCGGCGCGCCCAGAGTTCCACCTGCTCGACAAACCGATCTCGTTCGACGACGTTCAGGAAGCGGTCTATCGCCTGCCCCCGCCGCTGATCCTGGTGGGATCGGCCGGCTCGGGCAAGACGGCCCTGACCCTGGCCAAATTGCGCCACGCTGAAGGCGAGGTACTGTACGTTACGCAGTCGCCGTGGCTCGCACAAAGCGCACGTGGCATCTACGAGTCTCATGGCTACGAGAATCCAGCCCAGAACGCACAGTTTCTGTCCTATCGCGAGTTCCTGGAAACCCTGCGCGTACCGCCTGGCCGCGAAGTCACGTTTGCTGCGTTTCGCACGTGGTTTGAACGCCACCGCCAGCATTACCGATTTACCGACTCGCACCCCTGTTTCGAGGAGTTTCGTGGCGTGATCGGTAGCCAACCCGAGGGCGTCCTCACTCGCGAGGCGTATCTGGCACTCGGTCCGCGCCAGTCCATTTTCGAGCCTGCCCAGCGCGAGGCCGTGTACACCTTGTTCGGCAAGTACCGCGAATGGTTGGCCAGCAACGGCCTGTTCGACAGCAACCTCGTGGCCCACGAATGGCAGGCCCTGGCTACCCCTCTGTACGACTTTATCGTTATCGACGAAGTTCAGGATCTGACCAATGCGCAGCTCGCGCTGGTGCTACGCACGCTCAAGTCCGGTCAAAGTGGGCAGGGGCAGTTTATGCTGTGCGGTGATTCCAATCAGATCGTCCATCCCAACTTTTTCTCGTGGAGTGCGGTTAAAAGCCTGTTTTGGCGTGATCCGCAACTGGCCGAACGCCAGAATCTCTCGGTGCTGTCCGTCAACTACCGCAACACGCGCGACGTGACCCAGGTGGCCAATGCGCTGCTCAAGATCAAGCACGCGCGCTTTGGTTCCATCGACCGCGAAAGCAACCATCTGGTGCGCGCCGCCGCCGATCTCGCGGGCGAGGTGCGCCTGTTACCCGACAAAGACAACGTCAAACGCGAGCTGGACGCCAGAACCCGGGCTTCTACCCAGTTTGCCGTGCTCGTGCTGCGCGATGAAGACAAAGCCGAGGCCCGGGCCGTGTTCCGCACGCCGCTGGTGTTTTCGGTGCACGAAGCCAAGGGCCTGGAGTACCCGGGCATTATTCTGTATCGCTTTGTCAGTGCCCAGCGCCAAGCCTATGCCGAGATCTGCGAAGGCGTCAGTGCCGCGGACCTGGACAAAGACGAGCTCGATTATCGTCGCGCCAAAGACAAGCATGATCGTTCGCTCGAGTTGTGGAAGTTCTACGTCAACGCCCTGTACGTGGCCATCACCCGCGCGGTAGAGCGCCTGTACCTGGTGGAAAGCGACTTGAACCACCCTTTGCTGCAATTGCTGAGCCTGAAAGACAGCGGCGAGCGAGTGGATGTTGCCGCTGCGGCGTCCAGCCGCGAAGACTGGGAGCGTGAGGCGCATCGCCTGGAGCAGCAGGGCAAGCAGGAGCAGGCCGACGCCATCCGCCAGAACGTGCTGCGCACCAAGCCCGTGCCCTGGTCGGTCTGGAACCGCGAGTGGCTGGCCAATATTACAGAACGAGCATACGACCCCAAGGAAATCTCCACCAAGCCTCGGCAACAGCTGCTCGACATGGCGCTTTGGCATAGCCTGGACAGTCATTTGCAGGCGCTGAGCCAGGAGGTGCGCTGGCCGGTGGCCAACCAGCTATTGGCACGGGTGCCAGAGGGCTCGGTGTCGCGGGCCCGCGAGGCGCTGGCCAATCGCCACACCAAACCCTACGAAAAAAAGAATCTCAAGGAGATTCTCCAACAGTGCGACCTGTACGGCGTGGACCACCGCACCGTGCTCGACGCCACTCCGCTCATGCTGGCGGCCCAGGCGGGCAACCTGCCGCTGGTGCAAGCCTTGATCGAGCGTGGGGCCGATCTCTCGCGTCGCGATCTGTTCGGCCATACCGCCCAGCATTATGCCCTGGCGCGCGCCGCTGGCGATTCGGCCTATGCCAGTGGGCCGTTCGGCGCCATCTGGGAGTGCGTTGCCGCGCCCTTTATCGACGTGCAGGTGGAAGGCCGCCTGGTGCGCCTGCATCAGCATCAGGGAGAGTATCTGCCGCTGCAGCTTATGCTGGCCGGTTTGAAAACGCTGGCATCCGATCTGTACCACCGTGTCCGCGAAGGCTCCGGGGCGTCTCGCCCAGCTCACCAGATCATGCGTCTGACGGGTTTCGATGCCGCTTATCTCATGCGCAACATCGAGGCGTTTCCCGATGCGGTGTGGCGCGAAGATCGCCGCAAGCGCACGTACTTCAACGCCGTGCTGGCCCGCGCCGAAGTCAGCAGCGACTACCGACCGGCCCGTCGCCTGTGGCAACGTCTGCAGAACGGCCATTATTTGCCCAATCCGGCGCTTCAGCTGCGTGTGCTGGATGACGACGGCCAGGAGCAATGGCAACCGGTCTACGAAGCCCTGGCCCTGCCCGCCATCGAACGCGGCAATGGCCGCGGTTTCGGACGCTTGGGAGGCAGCTATCGCCTGATGCTGGAATGGGCACAGATACCCGCGCAGCCCATGCCGCCAACGCTAGCCTGGTGATCTGTTGACATCCTCCCCTCCCTGAGGAGGGTGTTGCAAAAAGCCGGCCGATCAGTGCCCAGATGCCAAACTCGTGAAAATCGATGGCAAAGAGGCCTTTAGCGGAAAACATCTTCAAGACTTTGCGCGTCGAGTATTTGCTCGGCCCAACGGTTCAGGGTGGGATGGGATGGCCTGCCGCGGCGTACGGCGGCGGTGACGCGTTTCGCCCAGGGTAGAAGTACGCAGCGAGCACTGCCAAGACGTTGGCCCGCCCACGGCCCCGTCTACGTTGATCCACCCAGACAGATCCGCTGCGGCGGCGGGAGGTGGTGTGGCCGATCAGCTTGCGGGTGGGGAGGTTGTGAGGTGATGTCGCTTCCCGGGCGCCCTGGTCGGATATTCTTTTGCACATAAACACCTATCATGCTATGTTGATATGTGTTTATAGGAGTGCACCATGCCAACGACCACAACCCGATGGACGGTTTCCGTCTCGAAGGACACCGATATTGCGGTGCGCAGCCACCTTGCCCAACGGGGCATGAAGAAAGGCGATCTCTCCAAGTTCATTGAAGACGCCGTCAAGTGGCGCGTCTTCGACCAGACCATCGCGAAAGCCCGCGCGCAGTTCACCGACCTGCCCGCCGACGAACTGGAAGCGCTGCTGACCGAAGCGGTGGCCAGTGCCCGCACTTCCACACCTGCCGCATCCTGAATCGTGCGGCTGGTCGTCGATACCAATATCTTGATCAGCGCCTTGCTGGTCGAGGCATCTTTACCTGCGCGGCTTATCCTATTGTGGCGGCAAGGTCACTTCGATCTGATAAGCAGCGCCGAGCAGTTGGACGAGTTGATGCGCGTGGCCCGCTATCCCAAGTTACGAGCACGTTTGAATCCTGCGCTGGCAGGGCGCCTCATCAACCAACTGCGTGAAATAGCAGGCATGACCGATAAACTCCCCGTCGTCACCGCTTGCGCCGACCCCTACGATAACTACCTATTGGCGATGGCCGAGGCGGCGAACGCCGATCTTTTACTAACGGGTGATAAGCGCGATCTGCTCGGCATGCAACGCCATAAAGGCACTCACATCATGACGGTACGCGCTTTTCTGCAACATCAAGGGTGGGCTCCGCGGGATTGATCCCCTCTTCGAACGCCGGTTCGAGCGCTTCAGGCAAGGCCATCATGGCATCCAGGATCCCGAACAACCGGATGACATTATCGCGTTGGTAGCCCCAACGGTACAACTGGCGCACAGCTCCGTCTTGCGTACCAGACGCCGCGCTTCGGCCGATTTTATGTGGTGTGGCCGATCAGCTTGCGGGTGGGGGAAGTTTACGAGTGATCTACATCTGCCAACAAAGCCTCAAGCAAGGTATGCCGTTGAGGGTTCATGGCGGCCTCGTCCAGGTTGTGTAACAGGCAGGCGATCCAGGCGGAGAGTGCGGGAGACAAGCGCCCCAGCCGCTCGGCCTTGCGCAGTTCGATCAGGTGGATCTGCAGCGTATCGCCCAATTCTAGCTCCCCCAGCTCCCGATCTCGCAAGGTGAAGTGCCAGGCGGCCCGCTCCGGTCGGTCGGTGAACAAATCGTGCGCCAGCAGGCTGATGCCGAGAGAGCAAAGGCAGATGGCAATGTAGGGTGGAGCATCGCGGGGAGCGGCAAAGTGGGACGTGTTGGTCCCAAGAGCTCATTGGTTATCGACAGTAGCCGCGCCACCACGCGAGCCTCGCACCACCCGGCGTCCCAGGAACTCCGCCTGGGCGTCCAGCGCTTCGCCCGTTTCCGGCAAGTCCGCCATCTTCCAATGCACGTGGGGCAGCCCTTCGTACACGATCAGTTCCGCCGCCACGCCGGCCCGCCGCAGGGCCTGGTGAAAGCGGCAGGTGCCGCCCAGGAAGAAGTCGCGCGTGCCCGCCATGCAGAGGGTGGGCGGAAAGCCGGCCAGCTCGGCGTGCTGGGGCGATAGACGCGGATCGTTGAGCGGCCAGCTGGCCAGGTAGCCGCGCGCCTGCTCGGCCACCGGGCGCACGGCGGGGCTGAAGCCGAAGATGCCGAAGTAGGCTTCGGAGTCGCAAGCGACGCTGAAGTCCGCCGTGCCGGAGAAGAAGCCGAGCGCCGCGGGCAGCGGCAGCCCCGCGCTTTGCGCGGCCACCATGAGTTGCGCGCCCAGCACCGCGCCGGCGGAGGAACCGTACACGCCGATGCGATGCGCCGGGTATTGCCGCAGCAGCTCGCGGTACACCGCCAGCGCGTCTTCCACCGCGGCGGGGAAGGCATGCTCCGGGGCCAGGCGGTAGTCCACCGCCACCACGCTCAGCTTGGTGCGCGCGGCGATGGGGATGGCTTCGAATAGCGCACCCTGCCCGGCCACGAAGGCGCCGCCGTGCAGGTTGATCAGCACGGCGCTGTCGTCGGGCCGTTCAGGACTGGCGATGGCGCAAGGCACGCCGCCCAGCACCGTGGGGGTGATGGTGACGCCGGGGTGGAGCTTTTGGAACCGCGCCGCTTGCTCGGCATAGCCGGCGTCCACCACGCGGCGCACGATGGCGGCGTCGGCCGTAAGGTTGTGCGTGGGGTCGGGCCTGGCGGCGGCCTCGCGCAACCAGGCGCGGGCCGCGTCGCTGAGGGCGGCCGGTAGCGGTATGGCGAGCGCCCCTAGCCAGACCGTGCCGTGATCGTCGATGCGCATGGTGCCTCCGGGAATGGCCGTGGGTGGGGTCAGCTGAACCGGTCGTTTCGCAGTGGCATGCCGGTGGGCTCGAACACGCCGGACTCGGTGAGTTGCGTCATCGTGTCGGCCAGCACCTGGCTCGCCATGTCGGCCTGCATGCCCTGGTGGCGCTTGCCGAGGTTGACGGGCCAGATGGCGCGGTCGTAGATGAGGCGGAAGATTTCCGACTTGAGGTGCGGAATCCAATTGAGTATGTATACGGAGGGATGTAGTATGGCGATCCAACGAACGTCTAGCCCCGTCCACGCTCGATGAAAGCATCCGTGCCAATGTGAAAGCGTTCGCTCAAGGAAGCTATCTGACGAACGTTGAGCACCCGGCGCCCCGCCAGAATCTCTGAAATCACGCTCTGGCTGCCCACTTCGGGAAGGTCGGATTGATTCAATCCGTGCTGGTTCATCAGAAAGCGCAGCACATCGCGGGGAGATGAAGCCGGTATGGCGTGGTTGTCGGCCTCGTACTCGTGCACTGCCGCCGTGAGCAGGTCCAGCAAGTCGGCCAGCGGGTGCATCGCATCTTCGCGTGCGGGTGTGTCTCGGGTTTCGTCCAGGATGGCCTCGATCAGCGCCAGGGCGCGATCGTAGTCTGCCTCAGTGCGGATGGCTCCGACGCCAGCCACGGCCCGAAACTCGCCATAGCTCTGAGCCAGCTCGGTCAAGTCGGGGATCACGGCCGCCATGAGTCGTACTCCTTGTGCGTAAAAATGTGTTTGATGAACACGGTTTGCGATCGGAACACCACATCGGTAATGACACGATACTTGTTGCCTCCTACGTCGAAGACAATGTAGCCACTCACCCAGTCCACGCTATTAAATACTGTTCTCAGCGCCGAGAAATCGGCTACCCGAGCATGTTCCAATGTGGTATGCCAATGAAGCAGTGCCTGGGTCGACGCGGGATGAATAGCCCAAAACTCCCGCAACGATCGTTTAGAGATGACGTGCATGGTCGATTATCTCAAAAACAAATAAAAATAGCAATATGCGATTAATCTTTGTCTGTTGCCTGTTAAGCGACAGCCTTTGCGGGCTATCACGGACCAGGATATCGACGATGCCAGCGTCCGGGCGCAACAGTGACACGCAGAGTCGTGCTCGATACCAACATTGTTCTGTCCGCCTTGGTGACGGTAAGGCGGGCCTTCTGGCTCTGCGCGACGATTTTCCGGAGGTAACCCTGGCGGCAGACGGGCCTGGCGGGACCGCCGCGTGTTTGATCGATCAAGCCACCGGCGCCACCGCCGCGCCTTCGATCCCGTGACGCAGCAGCGCCTGCGCCACGAAGCCGCTGGCGATGCTGTGTTGCACGAAGGCGGCCAGCGCCTGGCGGGCGGCTTCGCCTCGCGATTTGGGCAGGCCCATGGCCTGGCGGATTTGCATGAAGCTGCCTTCGAGCAGGCGCAGGCCTCCCAGGCGCTGGGCGTCGGCCATGAGTTGCTGGCGCACGCCGGCGGCGACTTCGGCGTTGAGGGTGAGGAAGGTGTCCACCACCGCCGGCGAGGTGGGCGCCCGCACGATTTGCGCGGCTTCTAGCTCACGGCTGAGGTAAAGATCGTAGGCGCTGCCGGCGCCCACCACCACGCGGTTGTCGGCATGGTCCACCGCCGCGTGGCTGTGGATGGGCGAGGATTCGCGCACCAGGTAGGCGCCTTCGATCAGCACATAAGGCTCGGTAAAGCCCAGCGTGGCGGCGCGCTTGGGGTCGATGGCAAAGAAGCCGATGTCGGCGTGTTCGGCCGACACGGCTTCCACCGATTCGCGGGCGCTGTCGAACACCACGAGTTCGAGCTCGACCCCCAGTTGCTGCGCCAGGGCGCGGGCGAGGTCGACGGATACGCCGCTGGCCTGCCCCGCGGGGCCGCGGGCGGCCAGGATGGGGTTGCCCACGTTGATGGAGGCGCGCAGGATGCCGCTGGGCGCGAAGGTGGTGGCGAGGTTGGCGATGGTGTTCATGAGGCTCGCTGGCGGGGTTTGGCCTTAGGCTTGGGCTTGGGCTTGGGCTTGGGCTTGGCCTGGGTCTTGGCCTGGGTTGGAGTGGGGGCCAGGGCCTTGACCGGAGATTTGACCGGAACTTTGACCGAAACCTTGACCGGGACCTTGGCCGACGCTGTAGCCGGCGCCTGGGCTGTAGCCCGCGCTGGCGCCGGCGGGATGCCCGCCATGCCGGCCAGCACTTCGCTCACGGAGGCGGTGTCTTGCGCGGCGCGGCCCTGGGCCATGGCGGCATTGTAGATGGGCACGCAGGCACTGAATAGCGGCGTGGGGCAATCCACGGACTTGGCCATGTCGCCGATCACCTGCATGTCTTTTTGCCAGACCTCCACCTTCATCGTCGGCGGCGAGTATTCGCGGCGAATCATGAAGGGCGCGCGCAGGCGCATCACGCCGGTGCCCAGCACCTGGCTGGGGCCGAAGAGGTCGAGCATCTGCTGCGGGTCGAGGCCGAGTTTGCGCGCGAGGTTGATGGATTCGGCGGTGGCGACGTTGAGGATGGCCACCAGGTGGTTGGCGGCGAATTTCATGCGGGTGCCGTTGCCGAATACGCCAACGTGGGGCGTGTTGTCGGTGAAGGCGCGCAGGATGGTCCGCACGCGTGGCATGGCGCTTTTGGGGCCGCTGCAATAGATCGTCCAGGCGCGGTCTTTCATGCGGGCGGCGGTGCCGCTGATGGGGCAATCGAGCAGGGTGACGCCAAGCGGCCGCAAGCGTTTTTGCGCGCGTTCTTTGTCGGCCAGCGGCAGGGTGCTGGTTTCGAGCACGATCAGCCTGGCCGCGCCGGGGGGGCGCTGGCAAGTGGCGATGGCTTCGACGGTGGCGTCGAGGGCCGCGGTGGTGGAGAGCGAGACGATGACCACATCGCTGACTTCGGCCACCGCGGTAGCCGTGGGCGCCACCGCGCCGCCGGCGCTTGCCAGGCGCTGCCGGGTGCGCGGGGTGATGTCGTAGCCCACTACGCTGTGGCCATGCTGGATCAGGGTTTCGGCCATCATGCCGCCCATGATGCCCAGGCCGATCAGGCCAATGGGGCGGCCCTGCCCGCTCATGCCGGGGCTCCGGTGTCTGCCCGCAGGCCCAGGGCCTCGATGCCGGCCACGGCGCAGCGTTCGTCGTTGTCGGAGCTGTCGCCGCTGATGCCCACCGCACCGAGCAGTTCGCCCTGCGCGTTGCGCACCAGCACGCTGCCGGGTACGGTCACCACTTTGCCGTCGGTCATGGCGTGCAGGGCGTTGTAGAACAAGGGGGTGTTGGCGCTGCGTTGCTGTAGCGCGCGGCCACCAAAGCCCATGCCCAGGGCGCCCCAGGCCTTGCCAAAGGCAATGTCAAAGCGCAGCAGGCTGGTGCCGTCGTCGGCCAGGAAGGCCTTGAGGGCGCCGCGCACGTCGAGCACCGCCACGGCCAGCGGCGCCATGTTGGCGGCGCGCCCGTGGCTCAGCGCCCGCTGCGCGATCTCGGCGGCGGCGTCCAACGACAGGGTTTCCAGGCTGATGGTTTTCATAGTGGTGGTTCCTTTTGACGACGATGACGCGGCCACGATGGGTTGCCGCGCCTGGCGATGAAAGCGGCTTGTCTTTCACCTTGAACGGCTTTGCCGCCGGCCGGCGCAAGGCCGGCGGCGGTTTGGCGGCCGTGATGGGATCGCGGCCGGGCCGGGGCGTGTTGCCGGTTTAATCGACCTTGATATTGGCCGATTTGACCACCGCGCCCCACTTCTCGATTTCATCTTGAATATAGGCGGCGAACTCTTCCGGCGTTTCGCTGACCGGGATCGCTCCTTGTAGCAGCAATTTCTCAGCGACGTCTTCCTGCTGCAGGATGTCCGTCACTTCGCGGTTGAGGCGGTCGATGATGTCCCTGGGCGTACCAGCTGGCGCCACCAGGCCGACCCAGGAATAGGCATCGTAGCCGTCTACGGTCTCGCCGATGGTCGGCATGTCGGGCAGGGATCTCAGGCGTTCGGCGCTGCCCACGGCCAGGCCGTTGAGCCGGCCGGAGCGTACGTGTTCGATCACCGAGGGGATGCTGCTATAGAGCATCTGCACCTGACCGCCCAGCAAATCGGCCACCGCGGGGCCCTGGCCCTTGTAGGGCACGTGGGTGATATCGACATCCGCCAGGGTGTTGAAGAGTTCGCCCGCCAGGTGGCCCGAGTTGCCGCTGCCCGGCGAGGCGTAGAACACCTTGCCCGGGTTGGCCTTGGCGTGGTCGATCAGCTCGGCCACGGTTTTGGGCGGAAAAGCGGGATGGGTGACCAGCAGCAGCGGGAAGATCACCATGTTGGTGATGGGCGCGAAGTCTTTTTGCGGGTCGTAGGGCAGATTGCTGTACAGACTGGGGTTGACCGCCATGGGGCCGGCCGCCGCCACGCCGATGGTGTAGCCGTCGGGCGCTGCCTGGGCCAAGGCCTGCAGGCCGATGATGCCGTTGCCGCCGCCACGGTTCTCCACGATTACCGATTGGCCCAGGCGTTCGGTGAGTTTTTCGGCCACGATGCGGCCGATCACGTCGTTGCCGCCGCCTGGCGGAAACGGCACGATCAGCCGGATGGGTTTTTCGGGGTAGCCCTGGGCCATGGCGGTGGCCGCAGCCAGGGTGGCCATGGCGAGGGTGGCCTGCAGGGTGCGGCCCAGCGTTTTCTTGAACATGTGTCTCTCTCCTCCGGTTATGGATGGAACATCAGTCGGTTGGGGTGGCCTCGGCGTTGGCCTTTTCCTGGGCTTCGATCTCGGGCAAGGCGGTGCGCACGACGTTGTAGGCGTCGAGCGAAGCCGGGCCGCCGCAATACACAAAGGAATGGATCACCAGCTCGCGGATTTCTTCGCGGGTAACGCCGTTGCGCAGGGCGCCGCGCAGGTGCAGGCGGATTTCGTGCTGGCGATTGAGGGCGATGCAGAACGCCAGGGTGAGCATGCTGCGGGTTTTGAGGTCCAGGCCGGGGCGGCTCCAGACCTTGCCCCAGCCAAACTCGGTGAGCAGCTCCTGGAACGGCAGGAAGAACTCATCGGCGTTCTCCAGCGTTTTGGCCACGTAATCCGGTCCGAGGACTCGTTTACGGATTTCCAGGCCCTCTTCATATGCGTTGTTTGCCATCGTGTTCCTGCGGTGTTGTGGGGATGTCGGGTGGAGGGCGGCCTCAGCGGCTCACCAGTTGCGCGGCCTGTTGGGCGATGCGCGCGGCGTCGGGGATCAGGGCGGCCTGCAGCTGCGGCGCCGCGGGAATGCGGCTGTCGGTGGTGGCTACCCGGGCCACCGGGGCCAGCAATTGGCCGAACAGCGCGTGGCTGACCCTGGCCGCGACCTCGGCGCCAAAGCCGCCGGTGTGCACGGCTTCGTGGGCGATCAGTAGGCGCCCGGTCTTGCCCACGCTGGCCATCAGGGTGTTCCAGTCGAAGGGGTTGAGCCAGCGCGCGTTGATCACTTCCGCCGAGATGCCTTGTTCATGCAGTTGTTCGGCGGCGGCCAGCGCCTGGAAGAGCATGGCGCTCCACGACAGAATGGTGACGTCATGGCCGGCGCGCAGGATCTCCGCGCCGCCGATGGGCGCCACGGGGCCGTCGATGTCGATGTGTTGCTTGGCGCCGTGATAGAGGCCGCGGCTTTCGATGATCAGGGTGGGGTCGTCGCACTGCACGGCCGAGAGCGTCATCGAGTAGGCGTCTTGCACGGTGGCCGGCAGGCCCACGCGCAGGCCCGGCACGTGGGTGAAGAAACCCTCCAGGCATTGCGAGTGTTGGGCGCAGGAGCCCGGCAAGGCGCCTTGCTGGGTGCGTATCATCAGCGGCGCCCGCAGGCGGCCGGCCGAGACGTAGCGCACGTTGGCGGCCTGCTTGACGATCTGGTCCATGGCCACCAGCGAGAAGTCGATCCACATGATCTCGACGATGGGCCGCAGACCCGTCATGGCGGCGCCCACGGCGGCGCCGAGCATGGCGGTTTCGCTGATCGGCGTGTCGAACACCCGGTCGCCGAACTCGGCCTTGAGGTTCTTGGTGACGCCAAAGATGCCACCCGCCTCGCCGACGTCTTCGCCGTAGAGGATGGTGTCGGGCAGTTGGGCCAAAGCGCGGCGCAGCGCCGCGTTCACGGCCTGCGCGTACGAGAGTTCGACCACGTTGGGTTGGGTATCAGGCATACAAATGCTCCGCCGCTTGCTGCGGGTCGGCCAGAGGCGCCTCGAGCGCCTCGCGGGTGGCGGCTTCGATGTCGTCGTTGACGCGGGTCTCGAGCGCGTCGAGCTCGGCGGCGCTGACGCCGAGTTGCCGCAGCGCCTGGCGCGCGCGCACGATGGGCTCGGCCTTGCGCGCCTCGGCGAGCTCGCCCTTGGGCCGATACGACTGCATGTCGCCGTAGTAGTGGCCCACCAGCCGCTGGGTCATGGCTTCGACCAGCGCCGGGCCTTCGCCCCGGCGCGCCGCCGCGACGAAGCTGGCGGTGGTGCGGCACATGGCCTCGGGGTCGTTGCCATCGACCCGCACGCCGGGCATGCCATAGGCGGCGGCGCGTTGGTACATTTGGTCGTTGCGTACCATCCGCCGGGTGGGGGTGAGTTCGGAGTAGGTGTTGTTTTCGCAGACGAAAATGAGCGGCAGATCTTGATAGGCGGCGAAGTTCATCGCCTCGTGCACCGCGCCCTGGTTCATGGCGCCCTCGCCGAAGGCGGTGAGCACCACCCTGCCCTTGCCCTCGCGCTTGGCACTCAGCGCCGCGCCCAGGGCCACCGCGGCGCCGGCGCCGACGATGGAGTTTTCGCCATAAAAGCCCCAATCGGGCGCGCTGAAATGCGCCGAGCCGCCACGGCCCTTGCAGACCCCGGTTTCGCGGCCCAGCAGCTCGGCCATCAGCGCCGCGGGCGGCGCGCCGCAGGCCAGCGCCCAGCCATGGCCGCGATAGGTGGCGAACACTCGATCCTCGGGCGAGAGCGCGGCGTGCGCGCCCACATAGAGCGCCTCCTGGCCGATGCCCAGGTGGATGGAGCCGACGATGATCTGCTGCTTGCGCAGTTCCATCACTTTTTCTTCAAACCGGCGAATGCGGATCATCGCCTCCAGATGGCGGAGCAGGACGTTCCGTTCCGGCGCAGCGCGTTCAGGGTTCATGGACTGTCTCGGTTCTGCATGACAGCCACGATGGTAGGCAAGGAGCGCCCGCCCGGCTAATGGAGAATTCCGATCGTGGCCATCGAGAAAATGGGAGGGACGTTCAACCAGGCCCTCAACGATCGAGACGGGCCACGACTGGGGCGAGGAGGCCTGGCGTGACGCGTGCCGAGACTACCCTCCGGACGCAGCCTGCAAGATGACTTGCCGGATGGCTTGAATGAGGGGATCCTTTTCGCGGGCGGCCAAATGGATGAACGATAGCGTGGCCTCGGTGCGGCCTTCGTTCCAGATGAAGATTCTGCCCTCTTGCAGCGCGGCCTGCGCGCGCTCTTCGCGCAGCAGGCAAAGGCCCACGCCGGCGCTTACCAGGCTTTGGGTGATGGCTTCGCGATCGGTTTCCACCACTTTATGGGGCGCCACGCCATGGCGCGCCAGCAATTCGGTGACCAGGCGCGGATAGGAACCCTGCGGCGGCACCCAGATCCACGGCAGCCGCCCCATGGCGGCCCAGCCTTCGGCCTCGACCTGCTCGCGCCACTCGATGGGCCCGGTGATGCAGTAGCGGATGGTGCGCACCGGAATCTCGCTGACCTCCGGATCGTTAAGCTCGCCGATGAAGAAGCCCGCATCGCGCTGCGCGGTTTTCACCTGATCCAGCGCCCATCCCGACAAGCCTTGCTGCATCACGATGGTAATGTCGGGATGCTCCGCCCGCATGCCGTTCATGATGTTGGCCAGCCCCAGCGTTTCGGGATCGTTGATCACCGCCAGGCGAATCTGCCCGCTGACCCGCCCCGCGTGCACACGGGCATCGGCCAGCAGCTCATCGGCCATGGCCAACAATTGCTGCGTCTTGGCCAGGGCCTGGTGGCCGAAGGCGGTGAGCGTGACGCCGCTGGAGGTGCGCTCGAACAGGGTCACACCCAGGGCGCGCTCCAGGCCTTTAATATGACCGCTCACGGTGGATTGCGTGAGGTGCAGCGCGTTGGCGGCCTGGGTCACGTTGGCAAACCGCGCCACGGCGGCAAAGGTCCGGAGTTGGTAGATTTCCATGGAATCTCAGCGAAAGACATCACCCAGGCACTGGGCCTCGAGGATATTCAGCGACCAGGATTGCAACTGTGCGGCGTCGGCTTGCGGCAGGCGATGGTGTAGCGCACGAAGGCTGTTTAAGCCAGAGCGATGATCTGGTTTAGAGACGCGCAGGCGACGGTAAATACGTTTTCGGGCACCTGCTTCCAGGGGTGGGCGCGCGCGTGCCTTCGTCTCCAATCGAAAGACTTGGGTTGGTGGGTCAGGACATAACTCGTTTTGCCACCCTTTTGAAAGCTGATGGCGAACGGATTGGTGGCATTGCTATCGGATGACGTCATCGGGAAACCGATCACGATCCCCGTGCGCTCATTGAAGGCACGGCCGGAAAGTACGAGCATGGGATGCTCGTCTCGCATTTCCCGGCCAGTTTGGGGATTGAAATCGATCCAGATCATGTCCCCTCGCTCGGGAACCCACCCGGACCGCATCAAAAAAGCTCCTGACCAACGGGCTCGACCGCCAGGCTCTCACCGCCATGAACGGCAGGATCAAAGCGAGCCAGTTTTTCTTCCAGCGACAAAGCACGCGGTGCGATTGCCCGCAGAACCAGCTCGTCGCCCTGTGCAATGAGTTCAACCTGGGTGCCCAGCTCGACCTGCGCCCGTTTGGCCAGGGCCTTGGGTATACGAAGCGCAAGACTATTGCCCCACATCTGTACCGTTGCGGCAACCCTGAGATCTCCGGCGGTCGTCGTGGCTTTGGACTTCATGAGACGCACCTCCTTAAAGTAGATACACAGTATATACGGCAGATGGCTACGTGTACGCCTTCAGACTCTATACTGACCCCGGAATTCCCGGGACGATCCTCACGGCAGATGCGCTGGACGCCACTCGCGGCTGAGGGCGATGTCGTTATTCCCGTCGAGCACTGCACTGCGCTGACAGCCAGTCAGCCATGCCAGTGTCTTCCAGGGCATAAGCTCCCCAGCCGGAGCGCCACACGAGTTCTTTTTCGCGCAGTGCTTCCAGCGCAGCCTGGATGGTTTGCGCGGTGGGGGTGGCGTCACTGCCAAGCGCGACCGCAATCTCCCTCACGCGCGTTATCGTGGCTTCCGAGTAAGCCGCAAAAGACGTCTTCTGGATGGAGCTCTCTGCCAACACCTGTAGCACCGCCTTTTGTGCCGCGGTGAGCGGACCATAAATCGCCTCGTACTCGGCCCGGATATCAGCCTGGATCTCGATGGCACCGTCTTCCAGTAAACGGCCAAGATTGGGCGCTTCTCCCAGGACGATAGCGACACGCTGAACGATTGAAGCGAGCAATTCGGGGCGATGAGCGACGAGCTGGAAGGCCCGCTTCATGTCTTCGACATGGAAACTGTTTTTGTCGGCGAGCTTGTCGTTGACGTTACGCGTGTAAGCCTCTACGAAATCGTCGCCGAGCAGCGGAAACGGCGTGATCGTGGCGCCAAAAAACGGCTGTTGGCGTTTGAGAACCAGTTGCGCGAGCTTGTCACGACTGGAACCCGTGAAGATGAGCCGCAAGCCATCGCTTTGTACCGCTTGGTTCATCGCATCACGGGCAGCCTTGAGGGCGAACATCGCGTTGAGGCCGTTCTCGGAGTTGAGCGCATGCTGTGCTTCATCAACGATCAACACCACAGGCTTCTCGGACGCGGCGCGCAGCAATTGCAGGGCATCCGTGAGTGTCGCGCCTTCGGGTAACGCGCCCCGGGTCAGATCCCAGCTCACGGTGCGCAGGATATTGACTTTGTCGATCCCCGCTGCCTTTAGCGTCTTTTTGAGTTTTGGCTCCACCGCCTGTAACGCGCTAACGATGGCGAACTCGATGAGCTGCCCGGGGTCCGCTTGCTTATTGCTCCAGAGGTCGATATACACCGGCAACCAGCCCGCCGCGTCGAGTTGTGGCACGAGGTCTTCGCGTAGGAAGGTGCTCTTGCCGGTACGACGCGGCGCGGCAAGAAAAAGACCCGAGCTGTAGTCCAGGATACCTGCGCCGGCGAGCCCCTCGAGAATGGATCGAGCCAGAGCCTCCCGATGGAAGACAAAGCGCTTGGACATCGTTTTATCCTCAATTATGTTATTGAGTATAAATTATACTCATCAAAATAATAAAGGATAAAATGCCACGCTGGAGGAGCCCCTGCGCTGGGAGCCAGGCCGATGAAGCTACATCCTAGCCCTGAGTCACCCATCGCTCCAGAAACTCCGCCTGCGCAGCTGGGCGCGCGTGAGCTCCGCGGTTCCGATCGAACCGCCGGCGCCCGAGCGGTTGTCCACCAGATAGGTCTTGCCATTGGCCTTGCCCAGCACGTGAGCAACGAGGCAGGACCGCATTGAAAGCCGCATCATTTGATGATAAATTTGTGCCTTATCACGGAGATACGTCCCTAGTCACGGAGGCATCTTGATGCGTACAACGCTTGTCATCGACGACGAACAGCTCGCCAAAGCCCAGGCGTTTACCGGGCTCCAAGAAAAATCCGCTCTGGTTCGTGAGGCCTTCAAAGCGCTCATTGAGCGTGAGAGCGCGCGCCGGCTGGCGCGCTTGGGTGGCACCGAACCCGATCTGAAGGCTCCGGATCGCCGCCGCGTACCCGCTGAATGATTTTGGTCGACACTTCCGTCTGGGTCGATCATCTGCGAAATGGCGACCCACAACTTGCCAGTCACCTGGAAGGCGGGCGAGTTTTTACCCATCCGTTTGTGATCGGCGAGCTGGCATTGGGTAGCCTGCGTCAGCGTGACCAGGTTTTGGGGGCCATGCGCGCTCTTCCTCTTGCGCTTGTGGCCACCGATGACGAAGTGCAGATGTTCATTGAACGGCAACCGCTCTACAACCTCGGTATCGGGTACGTCGACGCCCATCTGTTGGCTTCGGTGCGTCTGACGCCCGGCCTGCGCCTCTGGACGCGCGATCGACGCTTGCATGCCGCGGCATTGCAACTCAATATCGCCGCGCGGCCAGGCCGCTGAACCCGGCCCGGCCGGCGCACGCGAACTAGCGGGTTTCCCAATACGTGTGCTTGGTTTCGAGGAAGTCGTTCAGGCCCTCGACCCCATGCAGGCGTCCGTAGCCGCTTTCGCGGTAGCCGCCGGTTTCGGCTTCGGCGTGCAGTTTGTTGTGGGTGTTGAACCACACGCTGCCCGATTTGATGCCGCGTGCCAGGCGCCGCATGCGGGCGTCGTCGCGCCCCCACAGGGAGGCGGCGAGGCCGAAGCGGGTGGCGTTGGCGCGGCGCAGGGCGTCGGCGTCGCCCTCGAAGGATTCGATCACCAGCAGCGGCCCGAACAGCTCCTCTTGAATGTAGGGGCTTTCCAGATCGTCCACGGCCACCAGGGTGGGCGTAAGAAAGGCGCTGCCCGGCGGCGTGCCGTCGGGGACACCGCCGGCACGGATCACGCGCGCCACGTCGCCGGCGTCGCGGGCCAGCTTCAGCACCCGGTCGCGGTTGGCGGCGTCGATCAGCGGCCCCATGTCGGAATCGGCGCTCTCGCCCGGCCCCACCCGCACGGCGTCGAACGCCTGCTTGAGCTGCCGGGTGAACTCCTGATGCACCGGCGCTTCCACCAGTACCCGGGCGATGGCGCTGCACATCTGGCCGGCCATCACCAGCGAGTGCGCCACGATGCCGCGCACCGCGGCGGTGGTATCGGTATCGGCCAGCACCACGGCCGGCGCCTTGCCGCCCAGCTCCAGCGATAGCCGCGTAAGATTGGCCGACGCCGCTTGCGCGATGCGCTTGCCCACCCGGGTTGAGCCGGTGAAGCTGATGACGTCGGTTTCCGGGCTGGCGCACAGGTGCTCGGAAGTGTCGCTGCGGGCGCCCACCAGCGAATTGACGATGCCGGCCGGCAGACGATCGTCGGCCAGCAGGCATTCCATCACCATTTGATGGACCATGGCCGTTTGGTGGGCGGCCTTGATCACCACGCTACAGCCGGCGGCCAGCGCAGGCGCCAGCGAGCGCACCAGCAACGTTACCGGTGCGTTCCACGGCACGATGATCACGGCCACGCCGATGGCTTCGCGATCGAGCCAGGAGTAGCAGCCCGGCTCGATCTCGATCGTGCGGCCGAACAGATTGCGCGCCAGGCCGGCGTAGTAATGCAGCTCCGACACCCCGGCCCGGATCTCGCCCAGGGCTTCGCGGCGCAACTTGCCGTTGAGCTTGACCAATACATCGGCGATCTCCTCCTGGCGTTGCTCCAGGCGGTCGGCAAACCGCCGCAGCACGTCGGCGCGCAGTCGCGGCTGGCGCGGCCAGCTGTCTTGTTCGAAAGCCCGGCGCGCCGCGGTCAGCGCGGCCTCGGCGTCGCCCGGGGTCGCATCGTAATAGCGGCCGGCGATCCGGCCGGTGGCGGGATCGACGCTTTCGCCCACGGCGGCGCGCTCCGCCAGGCCGGGCAGCCAGCGCCCGTCGATGTACTGCTGCGCGATGTCCATACTCATACGGCTCATGATGTCCTTGATGCGGGAGCGACCCCGGCGGGATCAGTTCTCGACCTTGATGTCGGCGTCGCGGATGACCTTGCCCCATTGCTCGTAATCCGCCTGCAGCGCGGCCTTGAGTTCGGCGGGCTGGGCCACGGTGGCGGCCTCCAGGCCGGCGCCGTTGAGCACTTGCACGACATCGGGCATGGCGACGATCTTGCGGACCGCGGCGTTGAGCGTGGCCACGGTGTCGGCGGGGGTGCCGGCCGGCGCGAACATGCCGATCCAGGCGTCGGCGGCGTAGTCCTTCACGCCCAGTTCGGCCACGGTGGGAATGTCGGGCGCGGTGCTGGTGCGCTGGGCGCCGGTGACGGCGAGTATGCGCAGGCGGTCGCTTTGCCGCAGGGGCAGCAGGCTGGAGAGATCGGAGATGCCCATCGGCACTTCGCCCGCCGCCACCGCCATCGAAGCCGGCGCCGTGCCACGATAGGCCACCGCCTCGAAGTTGGCGCCGGTCATGGCGTTGAGCAGTTCCCCAGCCAAATGCATATGGGTGCCCATGGCGGGCACGCTGTACATCAGCGACTGGCTTTTGCCTTGCGATGCCTTGACCAGATCGTCGAGCGTGCGGATGTCGCTCTGGCCGTTCACCGCGATCGCGGTGGGCACCAATGCCAGCAGCGCCACCGGAACGAGATCGGTGCCGGGGTCGTAGTTGCGCTGGTAGAGGTGGGGGGTGATCGAGATCGGTCCGTTGGGCGTGACCAGCAGGGTCTTGCCGTCGGGTTCGGCTTCGACCACCGCGCGGATGCCGATGGCGGCGCCGGCGCCGCTGCGGTTCTCGACGATCACATTGCTGCCCAGTTCATCGGACAGTTTGCTGCCGATCAGCCGCGCGACCATGTCGGAGCTGCCGCCGGGCGCAAAGGGCACGATGATGTTGGTAACGCTGGGCGACGCGGCCTGCGCCGGACCGGCCGCCAGGAAGGCGAGCGATACCAGCGAGGCGCCCAGGGTTGTGATGAATGACGATGCTTTCATGATGTCTCCTTGCTCATGCAGTCGGTAACACGGGTTGCCGGAGCGGCGACGCGCCGCCCCGGGCGGGAAGCTCAAACCGGGTAAACCAGGTATCGGGCGGGAGTCGTGGTGTCGAGGATGGCGTCTTTCCGCCGAAAGCCGTAACCGCCATCGCGGGCCACGACTTCATCGACATAGGCGCCAGCCACCAGCACCTCGGAGCCGCCACCCTGCGTGGTGTAGGTCACCAACACGTTCGAATGCACTTCGAAGGCGCCGTCGTCCAGCGCGCGGCAGGATAAACGCTGCACGAAGTGCCGGGTGGCGTAGTCTTCGAAGGTGCCCTTCCAGACGTCCTGGACGAACTTGGCGCGATCCAGGATGCGTCCCGGGTTGTCGTCGAGCATCATGGCCACCGGCAACCCCTGCTCGTGGTTCTCGCGCGAGACGCAGCGGTAGCCCTCCGTGTCGGCGGTAAAGCAGGCCGTCCAGGCCTCCATGTCGCGCAGGTCCAACGCGCGGATGTAGCGCAGTTGCAGCTCGTCGATGTGATGTAGAACCTGAAGATCAGCCACGCTCAAACCCCATTGTCTGTCGATAATGTTCCCAACGCACGAGGTTGCCGGCCTCGTCGTTCTGCTGCAGTTGCCGCGGATAGTGGTAGTCGTCCGTCACGCCGCGCTGGAACTCCACTTCGCCCGGCGAGCGCGAACCCGCATGCAGGCGGTTGAACACCGCACCGTCTTCCAGCGTGATCAGGCCGCTGGGGCCAAGCAGGTTGGAGGCCTGGCGCACCCGATGGCGCTGCAGCGCCTCGCTGTCGTCGGCCCGCGCGAAGTAGGCGTAGTGCACTTCAGTCTGGTGCGGCGAGCGCGGGATGGCATAGCGCACGCTGATGGTGTCCAGATGGCGGATCACGATGGTCACGGGAAACAGGGTGACGACGATGGATTCCGGCGGCTGGTTCTTGTCGAACTTCTCGATCAGCGAGTAGTCGTTGAGATAGCCGTTGTCGGGCGCGTGGTTGAGCTGCGCGCTGGTCACCTTGTGGGCGCGATCGGTGGCGAGGATCTCGCCCTTGCCGCCCTGCCACTGCAACAGCCGGAAGGCGCCATGCAGCAGGGGCGCGTGATAGCCTTCGTTGTCGCTGTATTCCTTCCAGTTGGTGTTGAACTTGACCTTCTGGTAGCCCAGCAGGCAAAGTTCGCCCTCGCCGCCGAACACGCGGCCTATGGTGCCGGCCGACACGCCCAGGTAGGTGTCGATGTCGGGGGTCTCGTCCGACAAGGTGGCGAACACCAGTCCGTGTACGATGGCGCTGCGCACCTGGCGCAGGCCGTAGTCGTCCTTCTGAAACGACGCCGGAAAATCCTGCAGGCCGGGGGCGCCCATCAGCTTGCCCTGGGGGTTGAAGGTCCAACGATGGTAGGGACATTCGATCATCTTGGCGCGTCCCCGCGCCTCGGTCTTGAGCTGGGTGCCGCGGTGCGGGCAGGCATTGACGAACACCCGCACCTCGCCGTCCTGGCCGCGCACGATCAGCACCGGCACTTCGCCGACGTCCATGGTTTTGTAATCGCCGGGTTGCGCAAGCTCGCACACGTGCGCCACCGGATGCCACTCGGCGCCATGGAAAATCCGCTCCAGCTCCAGGCGGTAGATGTCCTCGCGCTGGAAAACGGCCTTGGGTACTTCGTTACCCTTTTCTGGCCAGGCCAGGGCCACGGGGTTTTCGTTCATCATCGTTGCTTGTCCCGTATTCAAAGTCGGTCAAATGTCGGAATCCGGAAGCCGGCGGTCATGCCGCCGTCCACCGTGAGCACCGCGCCCGTGATGTAGGAGGCTTCGTCCGATGCCAGGAACAACGCGGGGCGCGCGATCTCCTCGGGCTCGGCCGAGCGCTTGAGCGGGCACAGCTCGGCCATTTCGCTCTTGCCGGTGGGCGATTGGCGCCAATAGCCTTCGGTGCGCGGCGTGCGCGTGGATCCCGGGCAAATCGCATTGGCCCGGATGTTGTCCTGGCCGTGATCCATCGCCAGGTTCTGCGTGAGCAGGATCACCCCGCCCTTGGAGGCGCTGTAGGCGCCGCAGCGCGCCTCGGCCAGCACGCCAGCAATGGACGACACGTTGACGATCGCCCCGCCGCCGCGCCGGCGCATGGCCGGGATCGCGTGCTTGCAGCTGTGATACATCGAGGTCAGGTTGATCGCCAGCACCGATTCCCACTCGTCTTCATCCATGGTTTCCACGGTTTTGGGAATGTTGATGCCGGCCACGTTGAACAGCATCGCCAACCCGCCCGGCAAGGCGTCGGCCGCGGCCACCGACTCGCGGATCTGCCGGGCATCGCGCACGTCCACCGCCATCGCGGCGGCCTTGCCGCCACGAGCCTCGATCTCGGCGCACACCGCGCGGGCCTGCTCGCCGTCGCGGTCGGTGATCAGCGGCACGCCGCCGCGCTCGGCGAACAACAGTGCGATCGCGCGGCCGATGCCGGCGCCGCCGGCGGTGATCAGGGCGGCTTTGCCCTGGAAATCCTGGCGTGGCCGATCGATGGCCGCCGGCCGCGGTTCGGCTGGCGCGGCATTCGCCCGGGCCGCCGAGGGCAGATCGGGGGGAGCGCTGGCGGCGGCCGGACGCCCAGCGGAACCGGTGGTCGCGATCATGCCGCCACCGCCATCTCGACAAAGCCCAAACCGGTGATCCAGGCTTCCAGGGGTTCGTAGTGCAGCACGCGGGCCTCGTACGACTGCAATGCCGCCAGCGCCACCAGCCAGTTGCGGATCTCCAGCGCGCCGTTGCCGCCTTGTTCGATGATGTCGTCATCGCCCAGCGCGGCCAGGGCCTGCAGCTCGCCCTGCTCCACCAAGCCGAGGATGCGTTGGTCGAATTCCTGGTTCACCCGGCCCATGTCGGCCATGCCCACCCAGTGGCTGATGCCGCCGGTGCCCAGCACCACCACGCGCTCCTCACCAGGCCAGGCGGCGATCGCCTCGCCCAGCATGCGACCCAGGGCCAGGCAGCGCCGGCCGCGGATGAAGGGCTTGACGCCGCTGCTGATATAGATGGGAATGGCGCGCACGCCGTCGGGTACCGACAAATGGATGGGCACCATCACGGAATGATCGAGCACCAGGGTTTTGGCCACCGCCCAATCAAAGCCCTGGTCGAGGCCGGTGTCCATCAGATGCTCCGCCAGCGCCGGATGATTGGCCACCGGCCGGCGGGCAATGTTGAGCCAGGGTTCGATCGGGCCTTCCACATCGCCGATGCCGATCAGGATGCTCGGCGCGCATTGCGTACCGAACAGGGTGTAGTGATCGTCGCCGATCACCACCACGGTATCGGCGCGCAGGGCGGCGATGCGCTGTTTCACCTGCTCGAAGGCCGCCATCACGCGCGCCGCCGGTTCGGGCGCGGCGGCGTCGGGCGCGCCGACGATCAGGGGGTTGTGCGGTAAACAGAAGCCGCCCACGAGTGTCGCCATGGTCACTGCCCTCCTTTGCCGGCGGCCGCGTGCAGGCTGCCCATGTAGTCGCCCAGCCGCTCACGGCCTTCCACCGCGGTGAAGGCGCGCATGGTGAGCATGGGGTCCACGCCGCGTGCCTGCATGCGCGCCACGTCGAGCAGGGCCAGCATGCCGGCCTCTTCCGGCGTCAGCGGATAGGCCGCCAGGAAGGCCTGGCGGTCGCGCTTGAACTCGGCGGCCTGGGCTGGCCCCGAGGCGATCTCGAACAACACCCGCTCCACGGTATGCATGCTCATGGCCGACCCCTCAGCGCGCTTCGGCGCGGGCCGCGGTGTCGGCTTCGGCGCCGTTGTCGACCTTGACCTCGGCGCTGTAGCGCGCGGCCAGCTCGGCCCAGGCGCGGCCGGACTGACGGGCGCCTTCCAGATAGGGCTCGGGCGCGCTGACATAGGGCGGCCGGCAGGGGCCGGCCCGCATCCAGCCGGCGGCGTCCATCCGTGCCTTCTCCAGGCCGATGTTGTATTTGCCGAATTCGGCCACGCTGCCCAGCGGGAACAGAGTGGCAAGCGATTGCTTGACCTCGTGCGCAATGCGTTCGGCCTCCGACCAATCGCCGCTTTGGCGGGCGCGGCGCACGGCGTCGCGCAGCCGCACCGCCACCACCGGCCCGCAGGAAGCGCCGCTGCTCCAGAAGGCGGTGCAATCATCGGGCGCGATGCGCGCGGCGGCGTAATGATCGCCGTCGGTGGTGAGGAAGCGGATGCGGCCCCGGGTCAGCTTGAGGTCGGTAAACAGTTGGGCGATGGTGAGGTACTTGGCCGACACCACTTGCGGGATCTCGGCCATCTGGGCCCAGAACGGCCGCGGGAAATCGAACTTGAAGGCCTCGATGTTGGCGTACACGCAAATGGCCATCTCCGGCACCGCCGCCGCCACGTCGCGGTAGAACTGCACGGCGGTGGGCAGATCGGCCCGGCACCACATCGGCAGGCCCAGCATGGTGCCGTCCACGCCCATGTCGTAGGCGGCCTGGGTCTGCGCGATGCTGTCGCGGGTGTTGAGGCTGGTGGTGCCGCCAAAGAACGGCACCCGGCCGCGCACGGTTTCCACCATGGCGCCCATGAAGGTACGCTTCTCATCCCAGGTCAGGGTGGCGCCCTCGCCCAGCGTGCCCAGGCTGAGGATGCCGTCCACCCCACCCGCGATCAGCGCATTGACGGCGCGCTCGGCTTCGTCGAGGTCGACCGTATTCACGGCGCCGGGCTCCGACGCATTGGCCTTGGCCGGCGTGGGCATGATGGCCCAGGCGCCCTGGACTTCTTCGACGGTAAGACGGTGTTTCTGACGCGACATGGCGGTTTTCTCCCGGCCCCTGCGGGCCATCGTGGTTTGGGTTTGCGTCCCGGCGGCGCTCGGTGTTCGTTGAATAGCGCCGCCGCCGGGCTAGTGATGGGTGGCGCCGCGCGCCGATGGCGAGCGTCGCCGGGCTTGACCTCGAGTTCCAACGTTCTTCTGGATGGCCAACCGGCCGGGACGGTGGACCCGGGGCGCCTGCGTTACGTGCCGGCCGGGGCGGCGGGCGGGGTCTTGCCGGTCGGCGCCCGGACCTCCAGGTGGCGCTCCAGGAACTCCAGACGATCGTTGCCCCACCAGAGTTCGTTGTCGAAGCGCATCGTGGGCACGCCGAACACCCCGGCGTCGTGCGCCGCCCGCGTGCCCGCCGCCAGTCGTTGCGCGGCCTCGGGCGACGCCACGAAACCGGTGAACTCGCGTTCCGGCCAGCCGAAGCGGGCGGCGGCCTCGCGCAGCAGCGCGTCGTCGTCCATGGCGCGCCCTTCGCCCCAGATCCCGCCCCACGCCCATTCCACATAAGGACGGCACATATCGCGATCGCGGGCATACAGGGCGCCGGCGTTGATCCTTGCCGAGCCGTAGCCCGCGGGCGGACAGAACGGCACGCCGTAGAACTCGGCCCAACGCCGCAGGTCTTGCCGCAGATAGCGATGCTTGATCGCGATATCGCGATTGCCCGGGCCGGTATTGCCCGCCAGGACCTTAAGCCGCGCCAGATCGACCGGCTGGTAATCCAGCGTCAGCCCATGGCGTTCGGCCAGCGCCGGCAGCCGCGCATGCGCCAGATAGGCGTAGGGGCTGAGCAGATCGAAGAAGAACTGGAGTGTCCGTGACATCGCATTCCCCCTGGCTATGGCCGGTGTTGGAAAGACCGCCATCTTATTGAGCGAGCCCAGGGATGAACAGGAAGCATTGGTTATCGGCCTAGACCCATGGGTTATGGGTGCAAGGCTCCGCCGCTATACTGAAAGACGCCTTACCGGACCAGCAGCCATGAACTTGCAGCAGCTTCGCTATCTTTGCGCCATCGTCGACGCGGGCTTCAATATCTCCCGGGCCGCGCAGGCCCTGCACACCTCGCAACCGGGAATCAGCAAGCAGATCCGCCTGCTCGAATCCCGCATGGGCACCTCGCTGCTGATCCGCAAAAGCGGGCGTATCATCGGCCTTACCGACTACGGCGAGCAGGCCTGGCTGGCCGCCAAGCGCATCCTGAAGGAGTTCGAGGGCCTCAAGCAGATGGGCGACGATGTGCTGCGGCAGGACTCGGGCCGGCTCACCATCGCCACCCTGCATTCCTACGCCTATTCCCTGCTGCCGCCGGTGATCCACGGCCTGCGGCAGCGCTACCCCGAGGTCAGCGTGGATATCCGGCAAGCCACGCCGGGCAACATCATCGAACTGGTGCGCGCCGGCGAGGCCGACGTCGGCCTGACCATCGAACGACCGGCGCCGGACAGCGGCGTGCTGGCGCTGGACTACCGCGCCGTGCCGCGCGTACTGCTGGTGCCCGCCGGCCATCCCTTGCTGGAACAGGAAACCGTGGCCTTTCGCGACATCATCCGCTACCCCATCATCGAGCAGGGCTTTTTATCCAGCGGCGGCTGGGCGGTGAGCCGCACGCTGCGCGCCAAGGGCTACGACTTCGAACCGGCGCTATCCCTGCCCGACGCCAGCACGATCAAGGCTTATGTGGAGGAAGGAGTTGGCATCGCGGTGATCTCCGGCGCCATGTTCGACCCGCAGCGCGATGCGAATCTGCGGGCCATCGCCGTGGATCATTTGTTTGCGCCCAGCTTTCTCACCCTGGTGATCGATCCGCATCGCTACCAGCGCCGGTATTTGTATGACTTTATCGAAAGCCTGGCGCCCAACTGGGATCGGCTATCGGTGCAGTATGAAGTTCGGCACTATGAGGATCACCATGGCGGCGCGCAACCCGGAAATGATCCAGGTTGATCACGAAGATGGGGCCACGCAGGCTCACGAACCAAGTGTCTATAACGGCCGACTCTGGTGTAATATTGTTCTCAATTATGGATTCTATGTCCTAAAAAATAGAACAACATCCGGAGGCGACACTGAACGGGCTTCTTATCGACCCCACGCCAAAACGAAGTTTCGACGCCGGTCAAAGCGCCAACCCAGCTGTTCACAGCAAAGCTGGCGAGGCCAAATCCCACTCTCACCGAATGATGAGGGAGCGGCTCCAGCCGGAGCGGGAGTTCTTCATCACTCGCTTCTCTGAGCCGCCCTCACATGAACCTTTCCGATCTCACTTTATCCGAGCTTAGCCAGGCCATGCAGTCCGGGCATGTCTCTTCCGTCGACATCGTCGAGGCTTGTTTTCGCAGGATCGACGAGTTCGATAACGCCATCGGCTCGTTTGTCTCGGTCGGGCGTGAGAGTGCTTTCGAACAGGCCCGGAGGCTCGATGGCGAGCGCATGGCAAACGGCCGCAGCGGGCCACTCCATGGCTTGCCTTTGGGCATGAAAGATAACATCGACGTTGCGGGCTTACCCACTACAGCCAACTCCCGCGCTTTTGCGAACCGCCTGCCGGATCAAAACGCGACCGTTGTCGACCGGCTCATCAATAACGGCGCCATCATCATTGGCAAGCTCGGCACCTTTGAATTGGCAGTTGGCGGCCCCACACCCGACCTGCCCTGGCCCTTGCCCCGCAACCCGTGGAACTTGGCGCGCTCGCCGGGAGGGTCAAGCAGCGGCGCCGGCGCCGCCTTGGCCGCGCGCTTCATTCCCGGCGCGCTCGGCACCGACACCGGAGGATCGATCCGAAGCCCCGCCTCCCTGTGCGGTCTCTCAGGCTTGGTCCCCAGCTCCGGACTCGTCAGTCGGCACGGCATCATTCCCACGTCATTCACGTTCGATCATTGCGGACCGATGGCCCGTACGGCCGAAGATTGCGCCTTATTACTGGACGCCATCGTTGGCCACGACCCCAACGACCCAGCCAGCGTCAGCAGCCCTCCCCCTCGATTCCACGCCAGCCTGAAGTCCGATCTGAAAGGCTTGCGAATCGGCGTGGTTCGGCATTTCTGGGAACGCAGCGCAAACGCGGCCGTGGGCAAAGCGATGGAGGACGCCCTGGAGGCCCTGAAAAGCCTGGGCGCCACCCTCGAAAATACCCACTTTCAACCGATCGCCAATCTGCCTCAGTTGCGGTGGATCATCGCTCAGTCCGAGACATTCAATATTCACCTGAAGGCCTTGCAAGAGAACCCCGGGCAATTTGGCCACGACTTTCTGCAAAGGGTATTACCGGTATGCCTTTTTTCCGGTTATGAATATATTCAGGCTCTGCGCGAATGGGGCAAGGCGATCCGCATAATGCCAAGCGCTCTCGAAAACTACGATGTGCTGGTCAGTGCCGCCCTGGAAGGCGCTCCTCGGCTCGATGAGCACGATACTCTTCAGTTCTTGAGATGCAATGGCCGTTTTTTACAGACCGTCACTCCAACCGGCCCATCCGCCGTCTTTTGCAACGGTTTTGACGCGGAAGGCCTGCCTTTAGGCATGGAAGTCCTTGGCAGGCCGTTTGACGACGCCACCCTGTTATCGGTGGGTCATGCTTATCAGAGCGTTACGAGCTGGCATCGCAGGCAGCCTCACCTGACCGAAGGCATGCTGGCGCCGCCCGTCGTCCAATCTGCCAGAGCGAACCCAACCGAGCTTCGAGTGGACGCCACCATCCAGCGACTTTGCCATACGGCTGCCGAAAGAGCCGGGCTCCGCCTGAACGACACTCAGATGCAACTTCTTTATCAGGGCGCGCCGTTTGTGCTCGATATGACAAGACATTTGAATTATGACGGCAGTCTGAACGACGCGCCGCCGACGATTTACCGTCTGCAGGCCGAGTGACCAGTTGCCCTCGCGGCGACAACGGCGGCCATGATAAATTAACAAGACTTAGTTCAAAAGCTAAAAATGATGGAAATCGTCAACATTCATCAAGCGAAAACGCACTTGTCGCGCCTGATCGAGCGGGCCTCGCTCGGCGAACCGTTCATCATCACCAAGGCGGGTAAGCCCATGGTGAAGGTAATCCCCATCAATGCGCCAGACGACCAAGTTCGTCGCCTTGGCTTCTTGACTGGGCAGGTTCAGGTGCCCGACGACTTCGACCGCATGGGCGAGACAGAGATCGAAAAGCTGTTTGGCGGCGAGGCATGAAACTCCTGCTGGACACCCATTTACTGCTATGGGCGGCAGGCGATTCTGCCCGGCTTTCTCCAGTCGCGCGCCGGTTGATCCTCGACACCGGCAATACGCTGATGTTCAGCGTTGCCAGCCTTTGGGAAATCACGATCAAACCTTTGGGAAATCACGATCAAACTGGGGCTCGGTCGCGCGGATTTTCAGGTCGACCCGCGCTTGCTGCGCCGTGGGCTCTTGGACAACCACTATGAAGAACTGGTGATCACCAGCGAACACGTCGTGTCGGTGGGCAGCCTTCCGCCGATTCATAGCGATCCATTCGACCGGCTGCTCATCGCGCAGGCCATGAGCGAGGGCATCACCCTGCTCACTGCCGATTCGCGTGTTGGCGAGTACCCTGGTGCCATACGCCAAGTTTGAAGCCACGCGACGGGGCTTAAAGGGCACCTCGATCATCTCCCGATTTTGAGACGAGTCGGGCGTGAACGAGCCGATGTGCCGCTGCCGCCCACGATGCGGACGGATTTCTGCTTATTTGTTAATCAATTTGCCCGGTGATTCCCGCCT
>Ga0265293_10002347_pt1 | contig 38418 bp, 35 predicted proteins | sample Munlanlewell138R_FD_192505 | JGI IMG/M metagenome (GOLD analysis project Ga0265293, IMG submission 192505) | Leachate microbial communities from a municipal landfill in Southern Ontario, Canada - Leachate well 138R | ecosystem: Engineered > Solid waste > Landfill > Unclassified | place: Canada... | reverse complement strand
TTCAATAGTCTCAGCTGGGAGTTCTATCACCGCCAAGTGGGTCGCTGGACCCTCTACACCGAGATTGGCACCCCCCACGCTCGCCTGCATATGCTCACCGGCCCCAAACGTCAGAAGACCGAGAAATTGCAACGGTTTGTCCAATTCGCTCGCGCTAGACTGATCGGCAGCCGGGTTACTGCTGTCTACCAATACCCCTTTGACCGCTTGGTGCGCCTCACCCTCGCTCGGGCAGGAGCGACTCTGTATCTTTATATCCGCCTCTATAGTGGAAGCGGAGCCAATATCATCGTCACCGACAGTGACAACCAGATCCTTGATCTCCTCCTTAGGCGTCCACGTCGAGGAGAGGTCAGTGGCAATACCCTCGAACTGGGAGCACTTCGCACCGAAGAGGGAAAGCCTTTTGCAGTGCGGGCGCGAGACGAGCACTCCTTCAACAGACAAATTGAACGTGAGTATGGCCAGGAGAGTGAGAGCGCCGATCTAGCCAAACTCTTGGAGAGCCTAGATCTTCGTCGTGAACGGGAGCTTGGACGCCTTGTTGCAAGCCTAGAGAGCCAACGCCGCACCCAAGAGAAGGCCCAAGACTTTGAGCGCCTGAAAACCGAAGCAGATCTCTTGAGTGCCAACAGCCATCTCATCAAAGATGGCATGGATGAAATCACCCTCCATGACTGGAGTCAAGATTGTATGGTCACCCTTACCCTTGATCCTAGATTGGGACCCCGTGGCCAAGTGCAGGCGGCCTACGACCGCTACAGCCGCTCCAAAGGCGCATGGGAGAACGCCACTGAAGAGATCGCCCGTATCAAGACTTTGATCGATGAGCGCGAGGAGCACTATCGACAACTTGCCCAAGCACGTTCAGATGAAAGCGCGTGGATTGTCGCTTTGCAACGAGAGGTCGGCACTCAACAACAAGTTCAGCAAGGACCAAAAGGGCCGGGCCTGCGTATCACCAGCGGCGATCACACCATCTTGGTGGGACGCAATGCCAAAGAGAACGATGAACTGCTACGCCGGCATACCCGAGGCAATGATTGGTGGATGCACACCCGTGATCATGGCGGCGGCTACGTCTTCATCAAGGATATCCGGGCAAAGAGTGTGCCTTTGGATGTACTGCTCGACGCAGCTACGCTGGCCATCCACTACAGCAAGGCTCGCAAAGAGGGAAAGGCCGAACTCTATTACACCCAGGTCAAATACCTCAGACGGGCAAAGGGGGGCAAGACTGGCTTGGTTCTGCCCACCCAAGAGAAGAATCTCTCGGTGGTACTGGACGAAGAGCGGCTAAGACGGTTACTTTTAGAGCATGAAGATGCTTGAAGCCTGTCATAGCGGCCTCTACTACCCCCAAGATCCTCTGCTTCGACAAGAGCAAAGCCAACCTGTCTCCTCTTCGTCAGAGCAGCTTTTGAATCTGCCCTCAGCGCTTCTTCTGCCTCATGCCGCATGGGATTATTGCCTTGGTATCGTGCACGCAGCTCTCGCTACCACTGCCTCCCTCTCCCCTTCACAGATTCTGCTGCTCGCCCCCAATCACAGTGGGGAGCGCAACGGGCCCTTATGGGTACCGCGCAGCGATGCACTTGCATTGGGCAAAGACTCCATCGGTTTTGCCTCCGCCCTGCGTACGACTTTGGTAGAAACAGGTGCAGTAATCGCAGATGACGGGCCCTTCACTGACGAGCCCTCCTGGGAGCTATTGATGCCCCTCATTGAGGCTTATCATCCGTCAGTCCCTATCCTGCCGATCCTCAGTTCAGAGCGCACCGCCGATCATGCGAACCACTATGCAACCCTCGTATCAAACATCGTAGCCACAACACCTGATACCCTGATCATCATCACTGCAAACGCAAACCGTCCCTTCGCCTCTCCGCGAGCGGAGGAACACGCCCGTCTCTTTGTCTCAGCACTGCAAGGAGAAACAGAAATGGGAGCGCGGGGTATGAGTAGCTGTAATCTCAGTGCGCTGAGAGCGGTAGCAAAAATCCCCTCTTTTGTAGATCAGCGGTGGAAAGTCCTCGATACTGCCGTACGAGCAACTGTGCACGATGTTGCGCACTACGACAATCATGAAAAACATGTCTGGCAGATTACTGCCCTCTTGGAGTCACGATGAAAGCAAGTTTTCCCATGACTATAGACGGGGTGCCGATGAGCGCCATCACCATAGCAACGCAAGATGCCCAGCTTCCCTCCTATATACTGGGAGGAGAGAAGGCTCCAAGCTACCTCTATGATGGCAAAGAGCTGACAAAATGGTATTGGAAGAGTTTGTCTGTCGTTGATGGAATGCGCGTACTGACCTTCGATCCCCTTGATCTCTTTTCTTTCAGTGAGTTGGCAACGACCAGGCGGTCAGCAGCATTGGATCTGACCAGAGCACTCGCCAAAGCACTCACACTCTGTGATGAGCAGTTCCTCGACCTCTCCAGCGGCATCATCCCCCTATGGAGACTCTGGGCTACCGAAGAGGGGCAAATCCTTATTCTCAGCCAAGACCTCGCCGACCTCTTTGCAGCAGTCGCCGATGAACAGGCGCGATACTTCAATATCGCCAGCTGGGTACACCACAATATCCACGCCCCCTTCTCTCTCGTCGACCAGATGGTCAGCCTCCTCTACTACAGTGCGGTTGGCATTCCCCCCTTCTTTGACCGCGACACTCGCGAAGATGGGTTTCGCCACCTCCCCCTTGCCTACCTACATACAGAACTGCCACCAAAAACGGTCTCTTTCATCGACCAGAACCTCTCCCTCAGCCTGAGCAAGATGCGCGATGCCAGCGGCAATAAACGCCCCCAACGGGCACTCTCCTACTTTCTGGAACAAACCCAAAGCCTTGTGTGGGATCTTGAGAGCCGAGAGACCGTTCCGGTGGTAGAAGAGCTATTGGCAAGCGATGAAGCTGCCCGATTTGTCACCGCGCAAGCTAAACGCGCAAAGCACAAGGTCTTTTGGCGTAAGCGCGGCTGGCTGGTCATCAGCGTCACCCTCTCAGTCCTGTTAGTCGGAGGCTTCATTACCGGACGAGTCAAAGAGGCAATGGCACCTCCCTACACAGCGAGCTTTGATGAGCGACAGTTGATCGAAGCCTACTACCAAGCCCAGAATGAGCTGGATCTGCAGAAGATGGAAGCAGCCCTTGGCAAGGGAGTGAAAAACCCCTTCTCGATGGAGGTAACCAACCTCTTTGTCACCCGCCAGACTCGCCAAGCCTATGAGTCCTTCAGTGTGCAAGTCAATGCACAGACCTGGCGCGATGAGGGAATGCCTCCGATCGTCGAAGACTCCTTCATCTATGGGGTCAGTGACTTGAGTATCAAGGACCTTGGCAATTCGACATACCTGGCCCAAGGCACCTATTGGGCACCGTTCAACCACACTGATGAGGGAGAAGCGGAGGCTATGGGTATTTGGGCCTACGACCTCACTCAACAGTTCAGCATTGAGATAGGGAAAAAGGGATGGCTACTCTTCAGTGCGGTAGGGATGCCCACTATTGAGAATGGACGAAAGGTTGCCGTTCCTACTGTTCCGCGCTTTGTAAATAGCGTTCAATTGCCACAGTGACCGCTTCGGTCTGACTTGCATCGTACCAGGCTACCTCAGCAAAACTCTTGAAGAAGGTCATCTGCCGCTTGGCGTAGGCGCGGCTGTTACGCACGATCTCTTGGGCGACCATACTCTTGGAGTACTCACCGGTAGAGAAGGCAGTAAAGAACTCTCGGTAGCCGATACCCACCAAGCCCGGCCACGCTTCAGTAGCCCCCATTGCCAGCAAACTGCGGATCTCATCCTCGAGGCCTTCGGCGAACATTTGGGAGACCCGATTCTCAATGCGCTGATGAAGCTCCTCTTGTTCACGAGTGAGTCCGATGATCAGGGGATTCATTCCCATACGGGGTGTGTTGGGAAGATCAAAAGAGGAGAGACTGCGCCCAGAGGCGTACCACACCTCAAGAGCCCGGCTGATGCGATAGGTGTCTGAGGGATGAATGCGCTCACCGCTGGGCGGATCTACCTCACAGAGGTGAGCATGGGCCCACTGGCGCCCCTTCTCTTCGATCAAAAGTTTGACCTTTGAGCGGGTTTGCTCATCGCTGGGCGGCGCCTCACTGAGGCCATAGAGGAAGTGTTTGTAGTAAAAGGCGGTCCCGCCGACGAGGATGGGGACCTTGGCCCGCTCGGTGATCGATGCAATGGCCAGGTCTGCCTTCTCAATAAAATCGGCGACAGTGAACTGATGCCAGGGGTCGCAGATGTCGATCAGATGGTGCTCGATACGCGCCTGTAGCTCTGCCGTTGCCTTGGCACTGCCGATATCCAGATGCCGATAGACTTGGATCGAGTCGGCGTTTACGACAGCAAACCTCGACGGATCGAGGTTTGTCAGTAGGTCGGTCTTCCCAACCCCAGTAGGGCCGAAAAGAAAAATAATTGATGGTGTCGGATCAGAGGTCGTCGGGAGAATCGAACTTGATTTCACCTGCAAGTGCCCTGGTAAGGACTTCGCTGACGATTTTGCCATTGTTCTCCTCAATCTCCTCGCCACCGTATCCAGGATTGCTCAGGATGTTCGCCTCTTTGATGGCGACACAGGTCATCTGATAAATATTCCCTTCATAATCAATGAGGCTGTCTAATGGAATGCTCACCGGTAATGCTCCTTGTCCCTGTAAGACGGTTTATTCTCTCCTACTATAAGGATTTTTGTAATGAATGTACAGTACTCAGAAGAGATGGCGCCAGCCAATGCGGATATATTGGTCAACAAGCTTCGCTGCAGGGGCGTCCAAAGGGCCCCAGACTGTCGTCTTGAAGGGAATATAGGCGCCCTCTATAAAGAGGATCTCTCGTTTACCTAAAACCTCCCACCCGATTGAAAGCATAACACCACCGCCGATAGTAAAACCCTGTTCTTTTTGCCAGGCGATGCGAGCTGTTGGCCCAGCGCCGATGATCAGGGGGTTGAACCGCTGGGTACGATAGAGCACATTCACCATTCCAGCCATCGGGGTGGCACTCCCCTGCACAAAGGGAAATTGGATCGAAAGGTTTTGCTCAAAAGAGCGCGTAAGATACCCAACTTCAAAACCGGTACCGACAAGGCCTTGGCTGACTCCCACATACGAGCGACTGTGCAAGGAGGCAGTGAAGGCAATCAGGATGAACAGTAAAATTGCTTTACGCTTCACGACGGCGCGCCTCAGCAATGATCAGAGCAGCAACTTCTTCGGCTTGGAGCTCGGTGGTATCGATGACCATGTCGGCAATGGAAGTGTCGCTGTTATCAATATCATACAAACGCTTGTAACGAGCGCTGTCATTGAGGTCACGCTGCTGCGTTTGAGCCATCACCTCTGCGACCGTACCGCCTTCGCGCTCAGCAATCCTACGAGCCCGTTCTTCGATAGTGGCATCAAGGTAGACTTTTAAATTTGCTTCTTTAAGCATCCAAATGGCGAGCCGGCTACCCAAGACACAATTCTCGCGCTCAAGGGCCATCTCTACCTGGCGTCGATCGACCTCAAGATCGTAGGCATCATCGGTTTCGGCAAGCTTGCATACTTGCCAGAAGTCCACTCCCTGTTCATCGGCAATGTTACGAAAGGTAAAGTTGATCATCTCATATCCGAGGGCCTCTGCAACCAAGCCGGTGACAGTGGTATTGCCACAGCCGCTCTTGCCACTTATTGCAATGCGCATCGCTCTCCTCACTCAATGTTGCGAACTTGTTCGCGGATATTCTCAAGGCCATCCTTCATACGGACAACCTCCATATTCAATGCTACAATCTGGCTCTTGCTACCGATGGTGTTGATCTCCCGATTCATCTCCTGACACAAAAAGTCCAGGCGTTTCCCTACCGGCTCATCGCTCTCCAAGAGGCTAAAGTACTCCTTGAGGTGGGCTCCCAAGCGTTTGATCTCTTCGTGGATCGAATAGCGGACCAAGAGAACTCCAATCTCCTGCAAGATTCGACTCTCATCCCACCCCTTATCACCAAGCATCTCCTCAAAACGCTGCTCCAATTGGTTTTTAAGAAGCGTTTCCAGTTCATCGGCGTGTTCACCGAGAGTGGCCTGACCCTCTGCAATAATCTTTCCAAGGCGAAGTAAATCAGCTTTGGTAGCCTCCCCTTCGCGTGCTTTGCTCTCCTTCAGTTGGACAAGGGCACCCTCCAAGGCTTCGAAGAGGAGAGGACGGTAGCTCTCACTCTCATCTTCCCGGGTAGTCACCAAGACACCATCCTGGCTCAAGAAATCGGCCAATGTCATATCAAGGGGGCGAGAAGCAGCGGCTGAGATTTGCTCGAAGGCCAACGCATAAGCACGAACTGCTCCCTCGTCGACGTGCACCACCATCTCATTCTCCAAAACTTTGAGGCGAATGTTTACATCAACCCTACCCCGTTTGGCAACGGCCATGATCGCCTTATCAATCTCGATCTCATAAGGGGCGAGCATGTAGTTGATATTGTGATTGATCTCTAAGAAACGATTATTATATGACTTCAACTCAACAGAGAGCTGGGCTTTTTCCCCTACTCTTTCGCTATAGCCGTAGCCGGTCATGCTCTTCATGCTTTGCTCCTCATCGCTCTGATGATTTGGTCAGTAATCATGCGATTGTTTCCCGCACCCATCGTAATGCACACCGTCCGCTCTTGCAACCAGCCTAGCGCGTGGGCGACCACCTCTTCTTCGGCAGCAGCTAACCAAACATTGTTTGTTTTCCTCACTCGGAGGCGATCAAACAACCCATAAGCGGGATCTTTGCTCGCAGTATCGGCTCGAGCTGATGCGAAGGTCGTTTGAATGATCAGGGAGTCTGCCTCCCCGAGAGCGCTAACAAATCCGTCCATCAAGGCGAGAGTACGGCTTGCTGTATGCGGGCTGAAGATGACAAGGATTGGGTAGTCAGGATAGCGGCGGCGCACTTCATCCAAGGTTGTTGTAATCTCATTGGGATGGTGGGCATAGTCGTCAATGAAAGTAATTGAACGCTCAATTGCCATGACCTCAAGTCGGCCAATCGCCCCACGATAGGAGCCAAGGTGCTCGATAAGCGGCAACATGCTCTCGATGACATCTTTGCCGTAGTGCGAAGCAATCATACAGGAAGCAAGAATCAAAGCCCCTACATGGTCTGCTACAAGATTTCTCTGACCAACGGTCAGAGGTAAGGGGCTTTTAGTAATACCATCAAGGGTGTAGGTGCCCCTGTTATCCTCTTTAAGCTGAAAAGGTCCCTTGGCACTTTGTCCATACCCTATGACTACAAGGTCAGGTCGATGAGTGCGGGCCCAGTCAGCGATTTGTTGTACATTGGCATCATCGGCGTTATAGATGAGCGTTGCCGTTGTAGCCAGGTTGGTTATCAGTGCACGAAAGGAGGCCATGACTGCCTCTAGGTCGGCAAAATAATCAACATGCTCCCATTCTATGGAGAGAATCAAAAGACCGGAAAGTTGGTAGGAGAGAAAGTGATCCTGATATTCACATGCCTCAAAGAGGCCAATTTCATCCCCTCGATAGGTAACAGTATCGCGATCGGTCAGCTGTCCACCATAGAGGGCATAGAACGGCAAAGGATCTTTCAGGGAGTCGAGCAAGTGTGTGGCCACTGAGACGGTAGTCGTCTTGCCATGGGTGGCAGCAACAGCCCAGCTTGGCTGCCTCGCGCTGAGCTGTGCTACATAATCAGGATAGGAGATTGTTTTGACCCCCCGCTCTTTTGCTGTGCGAAGAATAGGAGTTGCAGGCCCGTAGGCACTGCTGTGGATAACCACATCCACGCTAGGGGCCAACAGCTCTTCGGAGAAGCCAATATCGACAGGAATTTGGGCTGATGCAAGCAGTGCATCGGTGCTAAAGTGCTCAGAGACATCGCAGCCAGCTACCTGGTGCCCCATTGCCTTGAGCAATGCAGCTAGGCTGGCCATCCCGGTTCCTTTGACTCCTACCAGATAGACTTCCACCTCCCCTCCTTTTGCAAAAAAAAGACTGCCACAGTGGACAGTCCTTCATTGGGTAAGCCTCTTTAGGCTGAGGCTGCTTTCTTGATCCGGGCGTTGCAGGGCTTGCAGACCTTGGCCTTCTCGCCGTCGAGGGTCACTTCATAAAGAATCTTGACCCCAGTCCGCTTACACGAGGGACACTCACCGCGTCCGCGGTTGTACTGATCCCTGATCCCACTGCCTCTATGTGCTTTGGACATATACACTACTCCTTGCGTCGTCTAACTTCGTACCGTTTGAATATATAGGGGAGGTCCATCTCTGTCAAGGGCTGATGGGTAGCTCTACCCTACAATACAGCGCACCAAAGCCATCATTGGAAGATCAATGATCATCGCTTACAACGACTGCTCCTTTTACTCCTTTTAACAAAAAACAATACATGCTTTGATCGACTCGATTATCCTAGAGGTGGATACTGCCAGTCAGGGTTAGGCTGGACTTTCTTGGTGTACTAGCGCCTGTATACCATGCAGTTGGATACTCATAGGTAACGAGCAGTGAAAATTGACCAAGCTCTCCTGCCAAACCAATAGAGTGCCGTCCATCAGCGACAGAGAAGCGTAGCAGGTCTTTGGCTTCTTTTTTCAATTCACGATATCCACTAAGTAGCGAAACTGACCAATCAGGTAACAATTGCAGTTTTATTGAAACACCTCCTCGTAGTTGACGGTCTTCGTCACTGCCGAGGTTTATCAAATCGAAGGCTCCCTCTACCTTAAAGAGGCGTAGTTCATTGTGGGCGTTATAAGTGGGGCTGGAGAGGCTGAGGCCCCAGCTGAGGGTTCTTAAGAGTGAGTTACCATCCACCAAGAGAGGGTCTTCTCCTGAGGAGGAGGCAAATTGGCCGACAACCACACCCATTCCTATCCACTCATAATCGAGCAAAACACCAAGACCGAAGGAGATGGCCGATAGGTCTTCCACGCTGTCATAGCGAGCTATGGCAGTTTCCACAAAGAAATCAAATAAAAGTTGGTCTGAATTTAGCGTAATATCGGGCCTTACTGCAGCTGCTACAGCCTGTGCACGCAATCCCAGGGACAGTGGAGGGCGCGAGAAGGCCCAGTCGAGTTGAAAGACAGTAAACTTATCCCCTCGGTAGGTACTCACATCGCCTTGGTCAGTGAAATCTTCAAAGATTGTACGGCTTTGAATAGTTAAAGCGATGTTCTTAGCCAAAAAAGAGATTGCTCCATCTACTACAGGGCGTTCAAGGCGAAACTTCCCTCCATGGCCAACCAGTTCATCACCAGCTCCAAAAGTTACGATAAATGAACTCTCTTTACGAGATGCAACACCCAATAATGCGGGGTTTGCAAAGAATGAATCAGCGCCTAGGCCGAGGGCAAGACCCGCTCCTCCCATTGGTGTTGTTAGGGTTCCCTCACCGTCCAAAGCCAGGGCAAAGGGGGATGGACCGGCAATGACGGTCAATAGCACCAAGAGGATGCCCATAGCTTTCCAAGCGCGTGATATCATTGCTCAAGCATACCAAATCAAGAGGCAAAACACCACCGGTAGTTTGCAAAGGCTGACCATTCGAAGTACCATAGGCTATGGTCACCCTCTCGACATTACTGGCAGCCAGTCACATTGAATCCTCCATCAGAACCGACGTGTCGGTAACCTCTATTGTGCAACACTCCGACCAAGTGCAGAAAGGCTCGCTCTTCTTCGCTTTTGAGGGATTGCACACCTCTGGAGCACGATGGGCGGCGGAGGCTGCACGCAGAGGGGCTGTAGCCATTGTTGCTGAGAAAGGAATTGATGATCTAGATATTCCCGTCATTGTCGTCAAAAAGATCAGGAGCGTATACAGCACGATGTGTGCTGCTTTCTGGGATAACCCTGAACGAGAGCTCTCACTCATTGGGGTGACTGGCACTGACGGCAAATCTACAACCTGTGACTATCTGTATCAACTGCTGGCATTTCACAACGTACAAAGCGGACTGCTCAGCACCATCAGTGTCGATGATGGCTCTACCAAGGAAGATAGCCCGTGGCGCCAATCCACTCCTGAAGCTGAGCTTCTCTTCGCGTTCTTAGCTCGTTGTAGAGACAATGGACTCTCCACGGTCGTTTTGGAGTGCACCAGCCACGCCCTCAGTGAGGACTACGATCGTCTAGGACCCATCTTCTTCGATATTGCCATCGTCACCACAGTCAGTAGTGAACATCTTGATTTTCATGGGGATCGTGACGCCTATCTAGATGCCAAACTGAAGATTGTACGACGACTCAAGCCCACCGGCTTCTTTATCAGCAGCACGGAAAATGAAGCACTGCCTGCCTTTTTATCCGCACTTCAAAAGACCCAACAACCCCTGGTTGCCGGAAAACAAATTCCGTACCAGGTGCAGGCCAAAGGATGGGATGGAGTGGACCTCCACGTTGGAGGGCGTTCAATAAAAACCTCTCTGTTACTTCCAGCCTTGGCTACTAACGGACTGATTGCCCACCTCTGCACCCAAGCGCTTCTCGGAAAAGAGTTGGACTTGCAACCATTGGGTAGCCTGTTGCCCGTTAAGGGGCGGATGCAGCTCATATCCAATAATCTGGGAGTCATTGCCTGCATTGACTTTGCCCACACCGCCGACGCGTACGCCAAGGTCTTTAGCTTTGCAAAAGCTCATACCCAAGGGCGTATCATTGCCCTCCTTGGCGCTGCCGGAGAGCGTGATCGCACCAAGCGCCCCGCAATGGGTAAAATTGCCTCTGAAGCAGCAGACCTCATCATTCTCACCGAAGAGGATCCACGTGCAGAGGATCCGGGACAGATTTTTGACGATCTACGCAAACAGATGAGCGAAAATTGTGATGTACTGATCATCGGAGACCGTCGCAGTGCAATTGCTGAGGCGATAGGTCGTAGTCAGGCAGGCGACACCCTACTCTTTTTAGGCAAAGGTCATGAGCAGACAATCCTACGCAGCGATGGGCCTATCAGGTGGGATGAGGCGGCAATAGTCCAGGCAACATTGCAAGAGGAGGAGAGAAGAAGATGCGAGTAGCTTTGATCTATGGTGGTCGATCAACTGAGCATGTAGTCTCAATCTCTAGTGCTAAAAACGTCTATCAGAGTTTGATTGCCTCTTCTCACCAGGTGACTTCAATTGCCATAGCATTGGATGGGCAGTGGTTTCTGCAACCAGGCGAACCCTCAGTTTCTATTGAGAGGAGTACTCCCGTTCACCTATTGCCAGGTAAAGGATTTTTTGTTGGCAAAGCTAAACTTAGCGTAGATGTTGCCTTCGCCCCTACCCATGGACAGGGAGGTGAGGATGGAGATCTGCAGGGCCTTTGTCGATTGTGTGATATTCCTCTAGTCGGTTGCGATACCCTCTCCAGTAGCGTCGGTATGTATAAGATGGCTACCCAAAGCCTCTGCCTTCAGGCAGGTATCCCCACCATCCCAACTCTCCTAATCTCTGCACTCGACCGGATAAACATGCCTCTCTTTGAGAAGGCGATCAGTGATTTTGGCAAGGATCTCTTCATCAAGGCAGAGGCCTCCGGATCCTCAGTTGGCGTCTATGCCCTCAAAGCAGCTCGCTTCGCTGCCTTTGATCGAGCAATCGCCCAGGCTCGCCAATACAGCGAGCGTGTGCTCATCCAGCCTCTGATTACACCCTTGATGGAAATTGAGTGTGCAATCCTAGAACGTCGGGATGGGACCTTGATTGTCTCTGAGCCAGGACGTGTTATTGACCCTGGTGCATCAACCGTAGGGTTTTTGGACTACCATCACAAATACACCGCCCAGGGAGGAGCATATATGGCTCTTCCCTGTGGCTTGGAGGATGAGATGGTTCAGCAAATCAAAGAGTACGCCCGAAGGACCTTTCAGGTAATCAAAGGCAATGGATATGCACGGGTAGACTTCTTTGTCAGTAGCAAGACCATCTACATGAATGAGATCAATACTGCCCCAGGGATGACTGAACAGAGCCATTGGCCTGCCCTCATGGCTCATGCAGGATGGGCCCTGAACACTGCTTTGGACGAGTTGTTAGCCGGCTCTGTTGAGCATCATAGACGGCTGAATACCTTAATCTTTGCGCCACCGGAGCTGTCATGACCCAACCACTCTTCTTCCATGTCGACCTCGACGCATTCTATGCCGCAGTAGAGACACTGGATAACCCTGAATACGCCAATCAAGTATTGGTGATCGGTGGTAAGAGCGCTCGTTCGGTGGTCGCTGCAGCCAGCTATGCAGCTCGCTCCTACGGAATTCATTCAGCGATGCCCATGGGCCGGGCATTACGACTCTGCCCTCACCTCTTGGCCATCCCTCCGCGCATGGGAAGGTACAGCGAAAAGAGTCGACAGGTCATGGAAATTCTGCGTCGCTTCTCACCAACGGTACAACAAATCTCCATCGATGAGGCGTTTTTAGATATGACTGGCACCGGCAGGCTCTTTGGGCTGCCCCGTGAGGCAGGTGCTCTTTTGAAGAATACTGTCAAAGAGGAGACTGGGCTGACAATCTCGGTTGGCATTGGAGCTAATCGCTTCATCGCCAAGATGGCAAGTGATTATGATAAGCCTGATGGATTGTGCCGAGTCTCCCCTTCCAAGCAAATTGCCTTTATCGATACCGTAGGGCTGAAGAAGCTCTGGGGGGTGGGAAAGGTAACCCAAGGCGAAATTGCCCGAGCAGGAATTCGGAGCACAGAAGAGCTGCGATCATGGAGCAAGGCTCGTCTCCAAGACCGCTTCGGTAAAGCGAGCGGCCATTTTCTCTATCTGGCCGCTCGAGGTGAAGATCCTGGAATTTTCCGCCCAGAGAGCAAGAGCCGGTCAATCTCCACCGAATCGACCTTCAATGAGGATATCTCTTCGCGCGAAGTGCTCCATCAAATTCTTCTCTCCATGAGCCATGAGATAATGTTCCGTGCCCTTGATGAGAAGGTAATGGCTCGCACAATTGCCATCAAGGTCCGGTATCCGGACTTTACTACCTTCACGGTGCAAACTACCCCCGCTGCCCCTATCCTCAGTGCATCGCAAGTATATGAGCATGCCAAGGATCTTTTGGCCCAACGTTGGCGTGAAGGACAACCGATTCGACTCATTGGAGTGGGCCTGCACCAGCTCTATGATGGTCAACGTCCTCTCCAAGAAGAGCTTTTTGCCGACCCTCATGAGAAGGAGCGTAAACTAGAGCAGGTAGTCCTTGAGTTACAAAAGCAAGGCAAGCAGGTACTGAAAGCAGCAAACCTCAAGTCCGATTCTTAATCTGACACCTTACCGTTTCACAGCACCTGTGCTTCGGTACTTTTGAAGAAAACTGTGAGCGTACCAATCAAAAGAAGCAACAGAAGAGCTTGGGATGCAACCATCCAGGAGAGGCCAACCAGGTGGGCAATGAGACCAAAGAGTGGTCCGGCAAGAGTACTGCCAACGTAGGCTGTCGCCATCTCAAGGCCGATGATCCGCTGACTGTTGGCGATGGAGAAACGCCGTGGAGTCTCATGGAGCATACTTGGAAAGATCGGGGCACACCCTAGTCCGATGGTCAAAAGGGCGAGGACCGCACTCTCCAGTGTAGCGAAGAAGAGACCAATCAAGCCAATAGCTAGAATTGCCAAGCCAAAACCGATGAGCTGTCCATTTGAGTAGCGCAGGCTGACGAAGCCACTGACCATCCTCCCGACGGTAATACCAATGAAGAACAGTGATCCGTATCCTGCTGCCTTTTGGGCATCAAGGCCCTTTACGGTGACCAGATAACTCACCGCCCACAATCCACTGGATGCCTCAATGAGGCAGTAGAAGAAGAATGCACCTAAAATTAATAGAAGTGCCCGCCTATCCTTCTTTGATTGGCTTTTTTTGTGCCGTTGTCTGCTCTGTGCGGGAGGACCCTTTACATAGAGGGGCAAAGAAAAGAAGAGAATTACAACCAAAATTACTTGGATGATACTGATCAATCGCCATCCTGATCGATAAGAGTAGCCCAGTCCTAGTGTCAGGGCCATTAAGGCCGGCCCAGCACTTGCCCCTACGCCCCAAAAGGAGTGGAGCCAGTTCATATGATGGGCTTTGTAGTGCAGGGCAACGTAGTTGTTCAGCGCCGAATCAACTGAACCCGCCCCCAATCCTAGGGGAATGGAGAAGAGAATCAGCTGCCAAAGGCTTGCAGAGATAGAGAAACCCCATAAGCCGAAGGCGGTCATTGCTACGCTGACAGCGGTAACCAAACCAGTTTTGAAACGAGCAACCAAACGATATCCCACCAGGGCACTGAGTACTGTCCCAATACTGGCCACTGCGCTAAGCAGTCCAGCATCAGAGATGGCTAATCCCAGGTCAACGTGCATCAATGGCCAGACGCTACCCAAAATCCCATCAGGCAGTCCCAGGCTAATGAAAGCCAGATAGATAACGATCAACAGTACCATGGCATTAGGCCCAGATGAGGAAGTAGGAGGTCATTGCCACAGCAAGGAGGAGGCGGTAGTAACCAAAGACGGAGAAGTCTTTGCGCTTGATGTAGGCGATCATCGCCTTTACTACGAGCAAAGAGACAACAAAGGCGGTGACAAATCCCACGGCTATGATCGAGAGTTCGGCCTTGGTGTATGAGAATCCTAGTTTGTAGAGTTTTAAGGCGGATGCACCTGCCATGACCGGAATAGCCATAAAGAACGAAAACTGGGCGGCTATCGAGCGATCGAGACCCAAGATGATTCCTCCAAGGATTGTTGAACCGCTACGGCTGGTCCCCGGAATCAATGCCAAAGTCTGAAACAACCCGAGGAAGAAGGCATCGTTCCACCCCAAACTATCAAGGCTGACAATCCTCCGTTTCGCTTTGCCCAGAGGCCCTTTCTCCAAGTAGATGTAAAGTAGCCCGTAGGAAAAGAGAGCAAGGGCGATAACGGTCCACCGCTGAAGATGAGTATTCACGTAATCATCGATCAACAATCCAATTACCCCTGCTGGGATTGTTGCCAACACAATTTTGCCCAATAGCTGCCATGTTTTCCTCTTTTCCTCCCGCCCCTTCGAAGATGCAAAGGGGTTGAGGGTGGTGAAATACAACACCACGACAGCCAACACTGAAGCGAGCTGGATGATAACGAAAAAGAGCTCTTTTGCCCTACCACCAAGATTAACATTGAGAAACTCATCGAGCAGGAGCAAGTGGGCGGTAGAGCTGATCGGAAGCCATTCAGTGATGCCCTGTACTGTGCCCAAAATGATTGATTTGACAAATTCCTGCATCAACGGATCCTCCAAGTGCACCAAGTCTAAAGCATCAGAAGGTCCATTACAAGCATTGTTCTTCCCCCTCGCCCTTGTACTGATTTGTTGCAAATGGTAGATTTGCCATGGAGGGGCGTGTGGCACTGAACATCGTTTTGGTCGAACCGGAAATTCCGCAGAACACCGGAAATATCGTGCGTACTTGCGCCGCTCTAGGGGCAGTGTTGCACCTAGTACATCCATTGGGATACTCATTGGATGAAAAACACCTCAAACGAGCAGGATTGGACTACTGGCCATTGTTGTCGATTATTGAGTGGAATGACAGTACAACGTTCTTTGAACACATGGAGGGTGAAGCCCTGTACTATTTTACCACTAAGGCTAAACGTTCCTATACCAGTGTCCACTACCCTGAACAGACCTACCTGGTCTTTGGAAAGGAGAGCGCTGGTCTTGATGAAGCGCTTTTGGCAGACCGCCCTGATCGCTGTGTCCGCATTCCGATGCGTGGGGGAATCAGAAGTTTGAACCTTTCCAACAGCGTGGCAATAGCCGCGTATGAGTGGGAGCGACAATATACCTTTGAAGGGCTAGAGACTGAAGGAAACCTTCACCGTCTCGCCTACAAGGAGCAGTCATGAGTCAACTGGGAATCATTGGATGTGGAACGATGGGAAGTGCCATCGCCTTAAGCTTGAAATGCAAGGTGCTTGTCTACGATAGTTTGGCCGAACAGCTGAAGAAGCTTGAAGGCCAACAGCACATTACCATAGCATCCTCATTGGAGGAACTCCTTGCCCAAAGCGATACTATTATTTTGGCAGTCAAGCCTCAGATCCTCCCCTCCCTTTACTCTACCCTCCGTTCTGCAAAGGGTGAAAAACGGTGGATCAGCATCGCCGCTGGCATCAGCCTTGCCCAACTCTCAGAGGGATTACAGAGCAAAGAGATCGTACGACTGATGCCCAATATCGCTGCTGCAAAAAGAGCGAGTGTTACGGCCTTAGCTGCCACCGAGAAGTGTTCCTCCTTTTTGATTCGCGATGCAAATGAGATTGCCTCCTCTTTTGGTGCTGTCTTTGCCCTGGATGAGAAACTATTCAGTGCCTTCATCGGTATCAGCGGATCAGCAATCGCCTATATGCTGCAATTTGTCCATGCCCTATCCATGGGTGGGGTTGCAGAAGGGATTGCCTACCCACTCGCCAAAGAGATTGTCACCCAGACACTGGTTAGTACAACAGCAATGCTCGCAGACGAAAAGGCTCATCCGATGGAGTTAGCCTCCTCGGTCTGCTCGGCGGGAGGAACGACCATTGAAGGGGTTGCGGCTCTTGCAAATGGTGCTTTTGAGGCAACTGTCATTGACGCGGTGCGTGCTGCAAGTGAAAAATCAAGAATCATGGAGGCTGAGGCCTTGGATCATAGAAAGAATGAGGACAAAGAATGATTGACCTAAGAGAGCTGAAAGAGAGAAAGAGCGAAATCCTGGCCAATATCGAGGCAAGGAACATGAAGATTGACCTCGATGCGATTATCGTATTGCAAGAGAGACGTAGTGAGCTGCTCAAAGAGAGCGAGACACTCCGCTCTGAGCGCAACGAGAACGCCTCCAAGATGAAGGGCAAGCTGGCCCAAGAGGAGCGCATGGCGCTGATTGAAGAGGGCAAAGCCCTCAAAGAACGAATCGCAGTCCTTGAGAAGGAACTAAAGGAAGTTGAGGCCGAGTATTTGAGCCTTGGACGTACCATTCCAAACTATGCTCATCCCGACGCTCCAATTGGCAAGGATGAAGCCGACTATGTGACCTTACATACCGTTGGCACGCCTCCGACCTTCTCCTTTACCCCCAAAGACCATGTCCAGTTGGGGGAGGAACTTGATCTGATCGACTTTGATTCGGCAACGAAGGTCAGTGGGCCAAAATTTTACTACCTTAAGCGTGAAGCGGTCATCCTACAGATGGCCTTGGAGCGATACGCCTTGGATATTACGCTTAAGAAAGGCTTTACTCCCTTCATTACCCCGGACATTGCAAAGGAAGAGATTCTATTAGGCATTGGCTTCAATCCTCGTGGGGAAGAGAGCAACATTTACACCATCGAAGGTATGGATGCTTGTTTGGTAGGTACTGCCGAGATTACCCTCGGAGGATACTACGCAGGCCAAATTCTTGACAAGAAGGACCTACCGATCAAGATGGCAGGTCTGTCGCACTGCTTCAGACGCGAAGCTGGAGCTGCTGGCCAGTACTCCAAAGGCCTGTATAGAGTGCACCAGTTCAGTAAGCTTGAACTGTTCATCTACAGCCTTCCCGAAGAGTCCGAGAAACACCACTTGGAGTTACTCGCCCTTGAGGAGGAAATCTTCAGTGGCCTGGGTATCGCCTACCGGGTAGTGGATACCTGTACCGGTGACCTTGGCGCCCCTGCCTATCGTAAGTATGACATCGAAGCTTGGATGCCCGGTCGCGGAGAGAATGGCGAGTATGGTGAGGTCACCTCGACAAGTAACTGTACCGACTACCAAGCCCGAGCCCTGTCGATCCGCTACCGTGAAGATGATGGCAAGACCCAGCATGTGCACATGCTCAACGGAACAGCCATTGCCCTCAGTCGTGCAATCGTGGCAATTTTAGAGAACTATCAGAACGAAGACGGCTCAGTTACCATTCCACCGGTCCTCGTTCCCTATACTGGCTTTGATACCATCAAGGCCCGAGGATGATGTGATGAGAACAAGTGCGTTGATCACCGACTTTTATGAACTGACGATGATGCAGGGGTATTGGCTCAAGGGCCATAACCCCAACGTTGTCTTCGAGATGTTCTACCGAACCAACCCTTTTGATGGTGGGTATGTGCTCTTCGCCGGGCTCAACGACTTGATCGACAAACTCGAGACTCTGAGCTTCAATGATGAGGAGATTGCCTATCTTGCATCGCTGGACATGTTTCGACCCGATTTTCTTGAGTTTCTCTCATCCTATCGCTTCGCCGGAGATATCTACGCTATCGCTGAGGGGACGGTAGTTTTCCCCAATGAGCCTCTGCTCAGGGTGCACACCACCCTCATCGATGCACAGCTTTTGGAGGGAATGCTCCTTAACACCCTGAACTTCCAATCCTTGATCGCCACAAAAGCGAGTCGAATGGTTCTCGCCTCCAAGGGAGGGGATGTGCTGGAGTTCGGCCTCCGTCGTGCCCAAGGCAGTGACGGCGCCCTCTCAGCGAGCCGTGCTGCTTTCATCGGAGGATGTCGGATTACCAGTAATACCCTGGCAGGAAAGATCTTCTCAATTCCTGTCAGCGGCACTATGGCTCACTCATGGGTCATGGCCTTTGACAGTGAGTTGGAGTCGTTCCGCACCTACGCAGAGCTCTATCCAGGTTCCACTACCCTGCTCATTGACACCTACGATACCCTCGGGTCAGGAATTGAAAATGCCATTATCGTTGGATTGGAAGAGAAGAAGAAAGGGCATTCTATTGCCGTTCGTATCGACAGTGGAGACCTTTCGTACCTACCACGAGTTATCCGTAAGCGCCTTGATGAAGCTGGCCTTACTGATACAAAGATTGTTGTCTCCAATGATCTTAATGAAGCAATTGTCCAGACGTTGGTCCACGACGAAGTGCCCATTGATATTTGGGGCATCGGCACCCACTTGGTGACCGGAGGAACCCACGCCTCACTCAATGGAGTTTATAAGCTTGCCGCTATGGAGAAGGAGGATGGCCAAATCATCTCGACGATGAAGATTTCCAACAGTTATGAGAAGACGACCACCCCAGGCATCAAGCAGGTATGGCGATTCTACGACAATGAGTATGGAGCTTTAGCAGATTTGGTCACCCTCTCCGATGAGACGATTGAAACCGGAGTAGACATTACTTTCTATCACCCTTTCAGTGAGGGAGATTACTTTGAGATGCGCAGTGACCGCTACGCTCACTTCAGAGCGCTGCTTCAACCGGTGATGAAAGCTGGTAAGCGTATTGGTAAACGCCCTACCCTCGTAGAAATTCAAGGGGTTGCCAAGGTAAGCCTTTCAGCTTTCCATAAGAGTTACCTCCGACAAATCAATCCACATATCTACAAAGTCAGTCTCTCTGATACTCTCAAGCGCCTGAAGATGGAGAAGATGATCGAAGGAAGAAAGAAGAGCAAGGAGAGCGTGCTCAGCTAGAGTAGGCGTTCAATTGCATCACACAAAACCTCAGCAAGTGTCTGCCGATATTGGGATGAAAGCAGGCGTTTGGCATCAGCTTCATTGGTCAAAAACCCAACTTCAACCAATACACTGGGCATCCGACTCTGGTTGAGTACCCATAAATCCTGCTCCTTGATACCGCGACTGCGAGCGGTGACCAAACGTTGGCTCATCGTCTTCTCAAAGACCGAGGCAACGACCAAATTTCGATTGTTGAGCAGTCGGTTCAAGCTCGCCTGCGAGTGTGCTGCAAAAAGGGCGATATTGGCAGTTGGAGTATGTTCATCGATAAGCGTGACCCGCTTATCCTGAAATTTTATAAGAATCTCAAAGCCATTGGCCGCCTCAGAGGTGGCACTATTGACGTGGATTGAGATAAAAAGGGCACTTTTGCCCAAAAGAGGTTGGCTATAAGCAATCTTGCTGCGTTCGGCCAAACTCAGATAGCGATCATCTTCACGGGTCATGACAATCGTTAGGTCGGGGTGATCGAGTTTGAGCAGAACTGCAAGCCGTTTTGCAATATCTAGGTTCAGATCCTTCTCTAAAATCTCTCCTTGATGAAATGACCAACGTTTGGTTGCCCCAGGATCATGCCCTCCGTGACCAGCGTCGATGATAACCGTCCCTATAGGCAAGGAGAAAGGATCGACTGCTGCTGTGACAGAAAAAAGTGATACAGTACCGACGATCACAATCAGTAGAAATAATCTCCTCATTGTCTCTCCTGCCAGCTAGAGACCAAGGTGGCAAAGTCACTCTTTACCTGCCATCGCAAGCGATGTTTGACCTCAACATTCCATGCTTCTCGATCAAAGTATTGGCGCTTGGGACGCTTGAGGATAATCTTACCCTTCCGTGTCTTTGCAAAAGAGAGGGCTTTGGTCGAGCATCGCAGGTGACCTTCTCGCTCTGTGCGGTCCTCAATGATCGATTCACGCTCAATGTATTGCATCAAGAGAGATTTACCAGTCACCACCCGGTGGCCCATCAAGGCAATGCGAATTCCCCAATCCAATAGTTGGTGATACTCACTTTTAATCCGTTCATCAAAGCCTCTTAGACGTTGAAAAAGAGCTCGATTATAAAGGCCAAGGCCCATGGCAGGATAGAGAGTGCGGATTACCTGCCCCTCCTCCATGGCAGGGAAAGCGCTTTGAGGATCGAGGCCATGGTTTGCGAGATGTGGAATTCGGACCGATGGGACGATTTCCTTATGTACATTGGCTATTACACTTGCCCACGCCACATACGATCTTTGCGAGTCAAAGAGTGTCTTGCCATCAAAATGGACCAAGAGCACATCGCTTCGTGTGACAAGGAAGTAGTTAGCTCCACATTCATTGGCCACCACATTGATGCGCTCCCCGTAAGAGGCGTAGCGACTGAAGACAAGAAAGCGGACCGACGGGTATCGCTCCAAGAGTGCTTCAATATCGTTATTGCCCTCGCGGGTAACAACAAACAGAGCATAGTTGAAGGAGGAAGTGTACCAATTCAACGATTCTGCAAGCAGTTCACTATTTCCAACATCAAGAATCGCCACCGCCAGCTGTGCTCGGCTAGACGAACTTGCGAGATGGGCATGATGATGGACACGATAGTTACTTTGACTCACCGATCAGCACCACATCCTCTGGGCGGAAAATCATTGTCTTATGTCCGCTCCCCAAAATTGTCGAGACATCACGTGAAGGATGTCCTGCCACCTTGGAAATCTCGGTAGAGTTGAGGTAGACCGCAGCCTTGGCAAATGGCTTCTCTCCTGTTGCATAAACTTGAACAACATCTCCCTCTGCGAAAATTCCGTTGACTCGTACCACACCACTTGGCAGGAGACTTTTTTTCTTCAGAATCGCCTCTTTGGCTCCCCCGTCGATCTCAATCGAACCGAGGTGCGAGTTATTGAGAATCCAGCGTTGTCGCTGACTCATTCTACGATCTGGATGAATATAGGTGCCCAGGGCCTCTCCATCGAGTAGACGAAGTAGTGAATTTTGTTCATACCCGCTTGCGATTATGGTTCCACAGCCTGCATTTGCTGCAATCTTTGCTGCAAGTAGTTTGGTCTTCATCCCTCCGGTAGCGTGCGTTGAACCTGCATCACCTGCATAGGAGAGGACCTGATCGTCGAGGGTCTCTACCTCGTTGAGCAGTCTGGCAGAGGGGTCACGCTTTGGATCGGCGGTATAAAGGCCTTCGATATCGGTGAGAATAATCAAAAGATCGGCATCAATCTTACTGGCCACCATCGCACTCATGCGGTCGTTATCTCCAAAAGCAGTGCCAATCTCGGCAATGGAGACGGTGTCGTTCTCATTAAAAATTGGCACGACCCCCAGCTCTAAGAGAGTGGTCACTGAGTTACGAAGATTCACGTAGGTCAATCTGTTGTTCAAATCGCGGCGAGTCAACAGGACCTGACTGCATAGAAAGCCATGTTTTTTGAAAGAGTGACGCCATGCGGACATCAAAAGAGGCTGGCCAATGGCTGCACATGCTTGGCGCATCTTCACCTGCTTAACCTTCCCCTTAAGTCGAAGTTCTTTGGCTCCCATGCCAATAGCGCCACTGCTGACCAGAATCACCTGATGCCCTCGCTCCTTGAGGGCAGCTATTTGGCCGGTGATGGTATCAACACAAGCTTCATCGATTCCATCAGCACTACTGAGAAGGTTGGTTCCTACTTTGACAACAATCCGATGCACATGGGAGAAGTCACGCATCCGCGCCCTCCTTGATGGCGAGCTCTACATGCTTAAACGCCTTTGCATTCGGTCCACTGTAATCGGAGACGATTTGACCACTGCCCTCCAAGAGGTATTTGGTACTCAAAAGCCCTTCGAGTCCAACCGGTCCTCGTGCATGGATTTTCTGAGTACTGATCCCAACTTCAGCCCCGAGACCAAAGCGGTATCCGTCAGCAAACCGAGTTGAGCAGTTGGCAAAGACATCAGCACTATCTACTTGGCTGAAGAATGTTGCCACTGCTCTCTTGTCTTCACTGACAATTGCATCAGTATGGCTGCTGCCCCACTCGCTGATATGCTCAATTGCTTCGCCAAGAGAGTCGACAACGCGGATATTGACCTCCATATCCAAATACTCGACTGCCCAGTCTCCCTCAGCATAAGGAATACAATCAATCAGTGCAGCCACACGCCCATCACCGTGGATTTTCACACTTCCGGCAAAACGATCATGCAAGGCAGGGATGAAGGAAGAAGCAACAGCGCTGTGGACAAGGATAGTCTCCACCGCATTACACGCTGCTGGGTATTGTGTCTTGGCATCGTAGGCAATGGGAAGGGCTTTGGAAAGATCAGCGGATTCATCGATATAAAGGTGACAAATTCCATCGGCATGACCGAGAACCGGGATGTTGGTGTGGCTCATCATGTAGCTGACAAACTCCTTGGAACCACGGGGGATGAGCAGGTCGATTTGTCCCTCCATTGAGAGAATTTCATTGACGTCACTGCGGCTTTCGAGCAACACAATCCACTGGCTGCCTAACTCGTTGGCCTCTAAGCTTGTACGAATTGACTGCACAAGAGCGCGATTGGTGAGGTTAGCCTCACTGCCACCTTTGAGGATGATACCATTACCGCTCTTTGCAGAAAGTGTGATAATTTGCACCAGGGCATCTGGACGAGCTTCGAAGATCATACCAATGACACCGATGGGTACAGTGACCTGCTTGAGGGTCAGGCCATCGTCGAGCATGCGATGAGCTTTCATAGCTCCAATGGGATCTGCAATGGCAATGACATCTGCAATACCGGCCAAGGCTTCAGCTTGCTTGGATTCATCATAAACCAAACGTTTGACGAGAGCTGGGGCAAGACCTTCGGACTTAGCTTGGGCGACATCTGCGTCGTTAGCTGCCTTGATGGTTGGCCAATCACGGGTCAGACCTTCCGCCATGAGGCGTAATGCCTCATTACGCATTTCTACGCTACTGAATCCTAATCGTCTTGCACTCGCCCTGAGGCGGGTGATTTCATCTTTTCTGTTCACGCTCTTCATGGTGCCACCTCTATTGTAGTGAGTATAGCCTAAACTGATTGGTTATTGCTATCAAGGAGTATGTAGCCAGAGAATTCAGATACCTGTCTATAAACAAATAAAACGATTTCCATCCTATAATGTTCATATGGATGGAGAGGTGTAAAACATCTTAGCAAATGGTTTTCTGTGCGCCGGTGTGTTTAAAATTTAAGAAATGATAGTCCTTGCCTGGCTCGCGTCAAACGAGCCAGTGCTTTGTCACCACGCCTTACCGACAGAGCGGTAAACAGGATATCCATTACAGCAATCTGAACCATTCTCGAGATCATTGCATCGGTATGATAGGAAGTTTCATAGGATTGGGTTGCAATGCAGAGATCAGCAATTTTTGCCAGTGGTGAACTTAACTCTCCCGTCATAGCAACAATTGGAGCAAATCCCTTTGTCTGGCGCGCCTGGTACACAATATCTTTCGATTCTCCCGAGAAGCTAATAGCAAACAGAAGATCCTTTTCTCTTGGTTCACTCAAAATCAGAGCGTTTGCGTGCGCGTCTGGGGTAAAGATACAGTTGATGCCAAGCCGGGATAGCTTGATAAATAAATCATATGCAACCACCGCAGATGTCCCATATCCCAACACTACGACCCGCTCTGCATCTTCAATCATCTCCACTGCTTTTACAAGAATTTCATCATCGATCGTGGTATTGTTTCTCTCCAACATATAAACCGCAGATTGGAAGATTTTCTTCCTGATGGAAGAGACATCATCGTCTGCGGTTATACGGGAGTCAACGTCAGAGTTATGGAAGACCTGCCCTGCAATTTCAGTAGCAAGCGTTACTTTAAAATCATGATAGCCTGAGAAGCCAAACGACCGATAGAATTTTACTACTGATGCCTCACTTTTTGCACCACTTTGCTTAGCGAGGTTGGAAATCGACATTCGAACAACATCGTTTGAATTTTCCAACACATATTCAGCAATTTTTCTCTGAATCGGCGGCATCCCGTCCAGATGGTGTCGTATGTCGTTCAGCATTCCCATTACAGCTATCTCCCCTGTTGGGAGTTACAACAATCCCAACTGTTTATACTCTTTTTCTATCCTATCATAAAATTCTGAACTAATCTCGGTGAAAGGTCGACGAGGATACCCAGGATTGAGCCCACGCATACGAAGCACTGCGTACGTCATGGCCAATGTTTGTCCCAGTTTGAGAATACTACGAGCCTGCATAACTTTTAATTGCATCTCTGCACTCTTTTTTGGATCGCCCTGTTTCCATATTTGATAGAATTCAGCCATAAACTCAGGGAAGCAATTCGCCAATCCTGCAATCACACCACATGCTCCCGCATCCAGCGCACTCGCTGCGATAGCCTCTGTACCAACGATAAACGCAAAATTCGGTTTCTTCACCGCTAACAAGTAATTGTAAAAGTTGACGAGATCAAAGGCAGAATCCTTTACACCAGCCAAGCCATAATCTGCAAGAGTCATGAGCGTTTCAGGAACAATGGGGTTACCCGACAAGCCAGGGTTATTGTACAAAAAGACTGGGATATCCACAGCATCGATTAGCGCTTTGTAGTGATCGATCAACTGTTCTTGGGTATAATCGAAATAGAAAGGAGGGATTGCTCCCACACCTTCAGCACCAGCCGACTGTGCATGCTTGGCCAACTCAACTGACTCACGGGTGGTGGCAGATCCAACATGTACGATTACAAACCGTTTGCCCTTCTCCTCGATGACGACTTCAGCAACACGCTTGCGTTCATCGGTTGTCATAAGCGGCCCACTGCCGTAAGTTCCGCACGGATAGAATCCATCAACATGCTCTGCTAGAAAACGAATCAAACCTCTTTGTGCCTTCTCATCGAAGTTTCCATTCTTATCAAAGCTCGTGATGACGGGGGGAATTATCCCTGTAAATTTTTTATCCACCACAATCCTCCAATAAAATTTTTTTATATTATACCTGTATTTTTATAATTTTGCAACAATTCTCAAATCTTATAAAAAAATTTTTTTAATTGACCAGGGTTTCTTTGCATGTTACTGTCTCAGCAGTGGAGGAAGATATGAAAGATGTCCTGTCGTTTGGTGAACCATTGGTGGGATTTTATCCTACACGCGGCTCTTCAATCATTGATGACGGGCCAATCATAAAAACTTGGGGAGGAGATACTTCAAATCTCGCCCTTGGCATCGCCCGTCTTGGCCACTCAGTAAGCTATCTTACAAAGGTAGGTGATGACCCCTTTGGTACTGCATTCATTCGATTATGGCAAACCAATGGAGTGGATACTTCCTTCGTTACGATTGATCGAAATCGCCGTACAGGACTATACTTTGTCTCCTTTGAAGAAGGGGTACATAAACTCACCTACTATCGATCAAATTCTGCTGCTTCGTCGATCACAGTCGACTGTATTGAGGCAAATTCACTTAAAAACTATCGTGTTCTTCACCTTAGTGGCATTTCAATTGGCATGAGCGACACTGCTCTTGAAACAGGAATCCATCTTGTCAAATTGGCAAATCAAGGAAATACAAAGGTTTCTTTCGATGTTAACTATCGGGCAGCACAGTGGGAATCAGTCCAATCTGCCGAAAAAGCTATTGTTCAAATAATTGATAACGGGGTTGATCTTCTAGAGATTACCGATGATGAGATGGGTGCTCTAGGATGGGGCAAATCAATCTCAGATCTCGCTAGTCGCTTTCCTCGGTGTGAAACAATTATTCGAAAGGAAGGGGCCGATGGAGCCACCGTGTTCTCAAAGGGTAAAAAATATCATTTTCCAGCGATTTCGGTCCAAGTGAAGGATACCGTAGGCGCTGGGGATAGCTTCGATGCTGGATTTATCGTCGCCCTACTCGAAGGAAAAAGTATCCAAGCTGCAGGTAAGTTTGCAACAGCAACTGCTGCACTTACCTGCACGGGAACAGGACCGCTGGAGCGAATGCCTACAAAGGAGCAGGTGAACACACTGCTTGCCAGTCTCTAGATAGTCTACGAATGCCGCTTCACCAGTTTTAATACCAAACTCTTAATAGGATCCCATAAGAACATAACCACTAAAATGGTTGCTAAACTCACCGAAATTGGTCGAGTAACAAAGGCAGCGAAGCTACCGCTCGTCTTGATCAGACCGATGCGCAGGTTCTCTTCTATCATTGGACCGAGGATCAAGCCGAGAATCAGTGGAGCCAAAGGAATTTCTGATCGTTCCATGACAAATCCCAAAATTCCAAAGATAAGGACAACACCCACATCGAAGAGGTTATTACGAATAGCAAATGACCCAACTACGGAGAAAATAAGAATTCCACCGAAAACTATGTTTCGAGGGAAGCGGAAGAACCAGGTGAAACTCTTAATGCCAATATATCCCAAGATGAGAAGAAAGAGTTGTGAAACCAGTCCAACTGAGAAAATCTGGTTCACCAACAGGCGCTCACCTTCAAAGACGAGCGGGCCAGGCTTCAGGCCGTACATCATCATTGCACCAAGCACGATGGCAGTAATTGTATCACCAGGAATACCAAAGACTAAAGCAGGGATCCAAGTTCCACCGATTGCTGCATTATTTGCACTTGTCGGAGCAATAACGCCTTCTACACATCCGGCACCGAATTGGTCACTGTTTTTACTGGTACGTTTTGCCAAGCCATAGGCTACCCACGCGGCAACGTCAGCACCAGCACCCGGCAGAGCCCCTATCAGGGTACCGACAACTGAGGACTGCGTAATCAAAAGCTTATTTTCATTGATAACTTTTCCAACCGACCGTGAGGTTAGTTTAATTTTCTCATCAAACACAGCACCTGCCATGTCTTCCATTGTGAAAATGGAACGAAGCACTTCGGAAATACCAAATAATCCTATCATAACAGGGATGAATTCAATCCCTTCCATTAATTGTATATTGCCAAATGCAAATCGAGGATAACCGGTAGTTATATCGATGCCGATGGTAGAAACCAACACCCCCAGCACCATGGAAATGAGGCCTTTTATTCGTGAACCTCTACTGATAACGGCACTCATTGAAAGACCGAGGACTCCGAGCCAGAAATATTCGAAGTGGGTGAACTTGAGCGCAAAACGCGAGAGTGCCGGCGCAACGAAGATGAGGATAAGAATTCCTACGAGTCCACCAATAGCTGAACAAATAAGATCCAAAGTGATTGCTAGGGACCCCTGTCCCTTTAAGTGCATCTGATATCCATCCAGGACTGCAGCACCCGAGGCGGGTGTACCCGGTACTCTGAGAAATGTTGCTGGGATGTCGCCCGCAAAAATGGAGGTAAAACTTACTCCAATGATCATTGCAATCCCGGCAATCGCCTCCACATGGTAAGTCAATGGAACAATCAAAGCCACAGCCATGGTGGCGGTTAACCCAGGAATTCCCCCGACAAATATACCCAACGCCATAGCGAGCAACCAAGGAATCAGGACGTGTAGTTGAAAAATACTGAAAAATGCTTGCATGCCAAACTCCTGCTAGAACAGTATTCCCGATGGAAGGGTAACTGCAAATATTTTAGAAAATACCAGGTAGATTACAGCGAGGAACACCAGTGTGCTTATCAGATTATTTCTAAATTTAACTCCAAGTCTCCAAAGTACCACCCCCAAAAACAGAGCGCTTGTTGCATAGAAACCTACCTTTTTAACCGTAAGAATGTAGATAAGTAGAGCAACACAGATAATAACCAAGTTCAAAAACTCTTTACTTCTCATACCCTTCCAAATGGTAGAAATAGAGTGCGTTTGTGCCTTAGGACTAAAAAATCCGCTCAGGATTTGATAGATTCCCAGTATGATCAGACCATAGGACAGCACATTTGGAAAGAATGCTGGACCTGAAATCTCTGCCGCTGCTGTGCCTCCCGGAAAACTTTTAGTTAGGATCAGCACAGTTGTACCAATCGCGATGCAAAGTATTCCGATAATATGCTCTTGATTAAATGTCCATTTCATACAATCCTCTCCCCCGGCCAAATGTTGTTATGAAAAAGTCCCCGGAATTAGTCCCAGGGACTTAATTCAATAAGAATTATACCTTAAACTCCGTAACCAGCTAGCTCAAAAATATCTGCCAGTTGATCGAATTGGTCGAGCATAAATCTGCCCCACTCATCCCCAACCCGCACATCGATACCAAATCCATTGATCTTCATGAAGTTCTGGAAGGCATCACCTTCAATGACTTTGACCAGGGCATCAATGAGAATCTTGACACGGTCAGCAGGGGTGTTCAATGGAACAGCAAAACCTCTCCAGGTTCCGTAGGACCAATCAATTCCTTGTTCCTTCAATGTTGGAATATGAGCAAATTCTGGGTTACGCTCATCGGCCATGATTGCAAGGGTTTTCAGCTGTCTGCCTTCCACCTGGGGTGCAACTTCAGGATAGCTGCAGGTGATGACATCTACGTGTCCACCGAGCAGTTCGGTGATAGCTGGGGCTGCTCCCTGACTTGGAATGTACTTAACACGCTTTGGGTCGATGCCATACGTATCCATCATGGCAATGCGAGCCAAATCCCAGACAGTCCCAATTCCGCTTCCAGAGAAACTGAAAGTGCCTGGAGGGCTGTTCTTGATAGCTTCCATCAACTCGGGGACAGTATTGAACGGCGAATTTGCTGCAACCGTCACAGCAGCCGCATCCTGGTTGAATTGAGCCAAAGGAATAAAGTCGCGAGGGGTTAGTTGAGAATAGCCCAGATATTTAAGAGTATTGACCTCAAAGGTGAGGTTTCCAATTGTATATCCATCTGGGGCTGCATTGGCTGCTTCTCCATGCCCAACTGCGCCATTTCCACCTGGCTTATTGACAACATTTACTGGTTGTCCAAGCTCGGTTGTCAGTTGGTCTGCCATAAACCGGGCAATGCGATCAGTTCCGCCTCCCGCCGCCCAAGGACAAATGATTGTCACGGGTTTGGTTGGGAACGCAACTTCTGCCTGTGCTGCTGCAAAGATGGTGCTCATGCTTACAACAAGAACCAGGAGAAATAAAACCGTTTTTTTCATAGTAGCCTCCGTTTGTATTTTTCACTCGCACAAATAAATCGCCGATTTACGACTTTTGAGAGCGAGAATTTCCTATAGCTATCGTAAACCGCGAAACACGAGGTGTCAAGAAATTTTTTTATTTTCTAAATTTTAAAATAACATCAAAAGACCTTATTAAAGAGTATATTATTTGATATGATACATCTATTTAACAAATATTATAAAGTTGTTTTTCTAGAAAACTCTTTAGTTTGAATTGACAATAGAATCGATTTAACTCTATAATATGTAAAAAAATTTTTTCATTTAAGGGGTGAAAAACGGAAGTGCTGATATCCAAAATAGGTGGTTCCTATACGTTCTATGGTATACTCCTAAGTGCATCATAGTTCTGACGTATTGTAAGTGTAATTGGATACACAGGACATAGTCATGATAGCCAATCACAACAAAGAGAAAGAATTTTTAATGAGATTAATAGAAGAAATTAAAACCAGAGAAAGGAATGTTGTAGTCATGACCGGTTTGAATTGGCTACCCTGCACTCTCAATTGATTATCTACTACTTCCGAGGAAGACAGCTGAGTGTGTTGCTCATTCGTTCAGAATTTATAGGAGGTGTATATGGCACTTATTGCTCTTGATTGTGGCACGACCAACTCAAGTATGTATGTCATAGACGAGCATGATCAAATCATCGGAAAAGCTGTTAAAAAGGTCGGAGTCAAAGATACGGCTGAAACCGGTTCAACTGAAATTCTCAAAACTGGTCTGCGTGAGGCATATGTCGAAGCACTTGCCGACGCAAACATCAGCGACGATGATGTCACGATGGTGCTCTCCAACGGTATGATTACCAGTGAAATCGGTCTACATTGCTTGCCTCATCTCACCGCCCCAGTTTCCAGTGAAGATCTTGGCCACAATATGGTGGAAGTTGGATCATTGGATATCTTTCCTAAGAACGTACCAGTATATTTTGTGCGAGGAGTCAAAAACAGAGTTACTGACCTTTCCACTGAAATCGATGATGTTGGATTATTAGATTTTATGCGTGGGGAAGAAACTCAAGTTGCTGGACTTTTGGCCTCTGGTGTTGCAAATCCGCCATTCACCTTAGTGATGCTTTCAAGTCACACTAAATACATTTCAGTCGACCATCAGGCAAGAATTGCTGGAAGTGTCACTACCCTATCTGGTCAGTTGTATGCCGCGATGGCTGGATCTTCCGTTCTTGCAAAATCTTTACAGGACGACAACAAAAGTCATTCCAAGGATTTTTCTCACACTGTCATCGATAGTGCACAACAGTGGACTGAGGAGGTAGGTTTGCTTCGATCGATGATGATGGTAAGATTCATGGACGTTTTGATGCAAACCACTTCCAATGAACGCAGAACTTTCATGGAGGCATGCATTGCTGCCCAAGATATGATGGCGTTGCAACAATTCTCACAACTGGACCTGAAACTCGACGCTCCATTTGTGCTAATGGGCAAATCGAGCCGTTGCAACGTTTACGAGTATCTTTTGAAAAAGAGGTTTGGAGCTCAGCATCCAATCACTCTCTATGTCGACGATGAGGCGATTGACGCTCTGACTGTTCAAGGTCTCCTCCATTTAGCTCGAAAAGCAAAACTATTAAAAGATAAGGAGTAACAATATGTTTAAAATGAAAGGTGTCGTTCCACCAATGATCACTCCCTTCACCCAATCAGGTGAGGTTGATTATGAGGGATTAAGGACTCTGGTCAAGTACCTGAAGAATGAGGTACATGGACTCTTCGTTACCGGTTCCTATGGATCTGGTGCTCTTATGAATTTAGAAGAGCGCAAGAAAGTCGTTGAGGTTTGCGTTGAAACAGTAGCCGGCAAAATTCCTGTGATCCCTATGGTCGGCACCACCAACACCCGCGATTCGGTGGAGTTGACTAAACATGCCGCAGCAGTAGGAGCACAAGCCGTGTCTGCAGTCGGGCCCTACTATTTTACCCACAATGAGCATGACGTCACTGAATTTTATCTGCGGTTGATCGAAGCAAGTTCCTTGCCAGTGTATCTGTACAATAATCCAAACTTCCAAGGCTATCCCATCTCATTGGAGCTCATCAGTGGACTAAAGGAAAAAGGGCTTGCCGGCATAAAAGATGCTACATTTAGTATCTTAGACCATGCCAAATACTGTCGCCTGCTTAAGGATGATACCTTTGATGTTGTCCTAGGTACCGAAGCGATGTGGCTTTCAGCTCGAGCTCTTGGGGCCGAAGCCTTTATTCCGGGCTTAGCTAATGCTTTCCCAGAAATTGTACGAAAGATGTACGAAGAAGGGATGCGAAATGAGTTTGATGCTTGTAGAGAAACACAGTTCGAAGTGAATGCTCTACGTGATGTTATGTATCTTGCCCCTTCCACTCAGTTGGCTGTTTATGCCATGTTGGAAATCAGAGGAATTGTAAAAGCATACCCGAGGGCACCATTTACGGAAGCGACAACCGAACAAAAAGAAAGTATCAGAAAAGCACTGATGGAGATGAACGTACTGTAGAAACTTGATTGCTACCACTGAAGTACTTTGCTTGAAATGAGGAAGCCTTTATGCCGACGAGGCATCAAGAGGGCTTCCTCATTCTTTTTCTCAACTATGGGATTTGTTTTTCTGCATTTCTGTCACCAGAGGAAATATTTATTTATGAAGTAATAGGGAGCTTTGATTCCTCACTCAGTGTCCGAGAAATGAATGAATTTTTCGATTGTGTTTTCAAATACACAATGGTAAACTTCTTGTACTCAAGGAGACCTTTCCATGAAAAATTCCATCGCCATTGTTTTGTTATTGATCCCTGGCCTACTCTTCGCTCAAGGTGCTCGCCAGAGCGCGCTACTCACAGAAAGTACGTTCAGTGCTGTAGATGCAAATGGCCGGACAGTTACCCTCGATGATTCGATTACAACTCTTATGATTGCAGGAAAAGCTGGGAACATGCCGGCAAACGCTCTCTTTCTTTTCCCAGAGGTCGGCCGGATGCAATTGACATTACCAAAAACTGACCAAGGCCTCGGTGATTTCTTTGCCCTCATCAGAGAGGATCTTGATGAGCAAAGCCGTCTCAGTCAAACAGCCAGCGTTGAGGAGATAGCTGCTCGTAACGCTGATATCGTTTTGATGAAAGCTACTCATTTTGAATCGATGGGTAAAAAACTCGACCAGCTGGGAGTCCCCAACTTCACAATGAGTCTTGAGACCTGGGATGAGTGGCAACGCGAACTGATTCAATTAGGTATACTATTGGGCAACAGCGCTCGAGCCGACGAGATCATTGGCATGTACCAACAAAGAATTGACCTGATCGAAACTCGCTCTCATTCGATCGAAAAACCTATGCGCCTACTGCTTCTACAGGCAGACCGCAAGGACAATACCACCAGTTACAAGGTTGCTCCAGACGATTGGTTACAGACTTGGATGGTTCAAACTATTGGTGCAGAGCCAGTATGGGAAGGTACCAACAAGGCAGCAGCAGGGTGGTCGACGGTAAGCTTTGAACAAATTGCCGCCTGGGACCCTGATCTAATAGTGTTGATCAGCTACAGTACCCCCACTCGCTCCTATCTTGAGGGAATCTACGCTTCCCCGACCTGGCAGAAACTCAAAGCTGTACAAAACAAAACAGTGCTTGCCAGTCCCCACGATTTGATGAACTACGTTCAACCTGTTGCATCGTGGATATTGGGGTTGACGTGGCTAGCCAAAGAGACCTACCCCACCCTCTATACAGACATCGATATGGCAACTGAGGTAGACCACTTCTATCGTTCCTTCTACGGTATCACAGATCCTGCAATCCTCGAGCTTCTCGTAGAAACGTTCGAAGAATCAGTGGCTTTGAATCGCCTATGAGCAGTACTTCCCTCTACGGTCGTCGGATCCGGGCAAAACGAATGGCTCTGTGGACAATGATTGTGACAACCCTCGTCTTCGCCCTTATTACACTTTTTGTAGGAAGATATCCTAAGCCCGGCTTTAGCCTACCTCTGGATTGGAGTGATAACGCAATGACACGCTCGATCTATCTTCGAGTGCGTCTGCCTAGAATCATTCTTGCCTTGCTTGCAGGATCGATGCTCAGTGCCAGTGGATACGCCTTTCAGATGCTTTTCTCCAATCCGTTGGTTGAACCTGGCTTCCTTGGTGTCAGCCAAGGCTCAGCCTTTGGTGCGGCCTTTATGATTGTACTGGGAGCAAGCTCTACGATAGCGGTGCAGGTCAGTGCGATTTTCTTCGGACTTTTAGCACTGTTAGCTTCATATCTTCTTGCCCAACGTTTCCGCTTTGGTGGATGGCTTCTACGTTTGGTATTAAGTGGTATCGCTGTCAGTGCAATCTTCAGTAGTGCTCTCGCTGCGATCAAGCTTGTCGCTGAGCCGACAAAAGACCTGCAAGATATCACTTTTTGGATGATGGGAGGATTGTGGAACGCTACTTGGAGACAGCTACTTTCCATCTTACCACTCACCCTCTTGTCGATGGTCATCATCGTAAGCCAGAGGTGGAAACTCAATCTCCTTTCTCTAGGGGAGAGAAGCTCTTTTAGCGTGGGTGTTCACCCTAAGCGTGACCGCACTCTCCTGTTGATTGTTGCAACAGTTGGTACCACTCTCGTCATCTCGATCACTGGCCTCATCGGGTGGGTGGGCCTTATCACTCCACATCTTGCTCGTAAGCTTTTTGGTTCAGAGAGTTCATTCAGCCTTCCCGCCTCAATGGTCGGAGGATCTTTCTTTCTTCTGGCAAGCGATACACTCGGACGTACTCTTCTCGCGGCTGAAATCCCCATCGGCTTAGTCACCAGTCTCTTTGGAGCAATTATTTTCATCATCATCCTCAGCATGCGCCAACAGGAGGGCAAGGCATGAACGCTCTTACGCTCAATGCAATAAGTTATACCTATCCTAGTGGCACCCAAGCGCTCAAAGAGGTCAGTTTTTCAATTGCCGAAGGTTCATCAGTTGCCCTGCTCGGTTCAAACGGAGCGGGTAAATCAACGCTCCTAGATCTCATCCTCGGTCTCTACCCCCACGTAGATATAACTCTCTTTGGGCGACCACTCTCCTCCTATAGTCGCAAGGAGGTTGGCCGCAGCGTAGCTTTGGTACCACAAAACGAACAATTCAATTTTTCTTTCACGCTTCTTGATTACACGCTCTTTGGTCGTAGCCCGTATCTCAATCAACTGCAAACGCCCAGCGAAGAGGACGCAGCGATAGCCCTTGCTGCCTTGTGTCAGGTGGGGCTTGACTCCTTTGAGCATCGCTCTGTCACCAGCCTTTCAGGTGGAGAGCATCAACTGCTCCTTCTTGCCCGAGCCATTGCTCAAAAGAGTCGGATGCTACTCCTTGATGAGCCAACCAGTGCTCTCGATCCTGCCAACCGGCGAAAAACGATCACACTGCTACAAGAGCTTCACAGTCAAGGTAGGACCCTACTCTTCTCCACCCATGATGCAAATCTTGCCTGGGAATTAGCCACCCACGTGGTTATGCTCAAGGATGGCAGACTTTTGGCAGCTGGGCTAAAAGAAGAGGTGGTCAACACCCAGATGTTGACCACTCTCTACGAAACGAAGATACATGTCACTACCGTCGATCACACGACTTTAATCTACTAAATCTCCATGTCCACAAAGTCAAAAACCCGCACGTCGAATAGACCCATGTCGGTGAGCTTATAGGAAGGAATGACCGGCAGCGCCATAAATCCCAGGGTCATGAAAGGATCGATATGGGGATGTACCCCCAAATCGCTGTGAGCGATTCGATGAATCTCATCGAGAGCCTTGGCAATTGCAGGTCCATCCTCATAGCTCATCAAACCGCCGATCGGCTGAGCAAAGGAGGTGAGGATTTTTCCATCCTTGACGATAGCCATCCCCCCACCAATCTCAATCAAATGTTCAACCGCAACGGCCATATCAGCATCATTGGTGCCACAGACAATCATGTTGTGGCTGTCATGTCCGACGGTGGTCGCCATAGCACCTGCATTCATTCCCAATCCACCGAGAAGGGCAACTCCTACATTACCCGTCCCCTTGTGCCGTTCGATGACCGAGAGCTTCACAATATCCTGTTCAGGATTATAGACCCACTTGCCATTTTGGACGGTGACGTAAGCTTGACCAGCATCGGTGGCAACACTACCCTCGATAACCTCAATCACTCGTACATGCTCACTCTTCAGTAACAGATCCAATCGCTCTAGACTAAAGTCCTTGATATTAATCTTTGAGGCGACCCGTTCATCACGCTTGCCGACAGCTGCTTTGAGGATCTTCCCATCTTGGGCAACCAATTGGCCGGCCACATAGACCTGATGCATAGCAAAGTCTACCAAGTCTTCGGCCAAGACAAAGTCTGCCCTGAGCCCTGGGGCGATTGCCCCACGATCAGTGAGGTTATAGCAATCACTGCTGTTGATCGTAGCCATGCAGATTGCCTCGATCGGATCCAAACCCGCAGAGACAGCTAGGCGTACGTTATTATTGATATGCCCCTCTTCTAGGATTGACTTAGGTTGTCGATCATCGGTACAGAAGCAGCAACGTCGAATATTTCGGTCAGTAACTCCACCGAGGAGCGTAAGCACATTGTGACTTGCCGATCCCTCACGTAAAAGTATATACATGCCACGCCTGATCCGATCGCGCATCTCCTGAACACTCTCACATTCATGGTCACTTCGGATCCGTACGCTCGTGTAGGCATCCAGACTCTTGCCAGCGATCTCCGGGCTATGGCCATCGACCACTTTACCTGCCTGTCGGGCAGCTATGATCTTCTCCAATACTTCATTGTCAGCATTGATAACCCCCGGATAATCCATCATCTCACCGAGGCCCAAGACCCGTGGATGGGAGAGCGGCTGGACAACATCCTTTGCGCCGATGGTCGCCCCGCTATGTTCGAAGGAGGTTGCGGGCACACAGGAGGGGACCATGAAGAACGCCTGTACTGCAGTCTTCTCAGTGGCATCGAGCATGTAGTAAAGCCCATCAAGGCCTGCCACATTACACAACTCATGAGGATCGACGATTGCTGTGGTGGTTCCACATGGAACGACGAGGTTGCTGAACTCTTCTGGTGTCGCATGGCTGGATTCGATATGTACATGACAATCGATGAAGCCCGGCAACAGGTACCGTCCGCCAGCATCTACAATCCGCTCTGCCTCGCCACTACCTGGGTCAGCAAAACCTGCTATCGCTCCATCAGTGACCAATAGGTCAGCGTCAAAAAACTCCTTGTTATAGACGTCAAGAATCTTTGCACCAGTGATACACAACTGTGCCTTTTTTCTTCCTGCAGCAACATCCAAAACATGTTTCATGTGTGATTTTATTGGCATGGAAAGCCCCCTTAACTGGTAGTTTAATCTCCAAAAAACGATTCTTCAAGGACAATCCTTGAGTATAATTGATAATAAATATCAATTATGAATCATTATCGACTTCAATATCCTGCAAATTTGTTCAATCTTTTTACTACTCTAGTGCAAATATGCCAAATAAATTGATTAAACAACAAATTTGACGATTTTTCTGTACGAAAGATATCAAATACGTTAGAATGAAACCATCCAAAACATCTGCAAGGAGTGCATAGATGGAAAAGTTTTTCAAACTTAAGGAACGAAACACGACAGTAAAGATTGAGGTTATGGCTGGTATCACTACCTTCTTGACCATGGCCTACATCCTGGCTGTCAACCCGGGAATCCTTTCTGACACAGGAATGGACTTCTTCAAAGTTTTCTCTGCAACTGCAATCTCGGCTGCAATCGCAACGCTGCTGATGGCTGTTCTGGGCAATCTGCCGTTTGCTCTCGCACCGGGCATGGGGCTGAACGCCTTCCTAGCTTATACGGTAGTACTGGGCATGGGGTACAGCTGGCAGTTTGCACTCACCGCGGTCTTCGTCGAAGGTATTCTCTTCATCATCCTTACCTTCGTGAATATCCGTGAAGCGATCGTCAACTCGATACCACACAACATCAAAAAAGCGATTGGGGTAGGTATCGGCCTCTTCATTGCCTTCATTGGCATGCAGAACGCCGGTATCATCATCCTCGATCCCGCAACCAAGGTTGCCTTGAATCCGATGTGGCTCAAGGGAGATGCAGGACTTGCACTGCTCGGTCTCTTGATCACCGGTGTTCTCTTGGCATTCAAGGTCCAGGGCGCTCTCTTGATTGGTATTGTTATCACAACCATCGTCGGTGTCCCCTTTGGTATCACCAAGTATGCAGGCGGCTCTTATACCCCACCGGCACCCTACTTCTTCCCCTTTGAGTTCCAAAACATCTTCAGCGTCGACTTTGTGATCATCATGTTTACCTTCCTCTTCGTTGATATGTTTGATACCGTCGGAACGTTGATCGGTTGTGCCACCAAGGCCGACATGATCCAGAAAGACGGATCAATCCCCAACGTCAAGGAAGCTCTCTTTGCAGATGCAGTGGGAACTACTGTTGGTGCCATCCTCGGTACCTCGACAGTCACCACCTATGTTGAGTCCTCCGCTGGCGTCGTAGAGGGAGGCCGCACCGGCTTGACCGCTCTGGTTGTTGCTATCCTCTTCGTCTTCTCGCTCTTCTTGGCACCACTCTTTGGATCGATTCCCAGTGCAGCTACTGCTCCGGCCTTGATTCTCGTTGGTGTCTTCATGATCACCCCAGTCAAGGACATTGAATGGGACGATATGACTGAGGCAATCCCAGCATTCTTGACAATGATCTTCATGGTCGTTGCATACTCCATTGCCGATGGAATCATGTTCGGTATCATCTCCTTCGTGCTTCTCAAACTCTTCAGCAAAAAGCTCAAGGATATCACCCCAAT
>Ga0265293_10002346_pt1 | contig 38420 bp, 36 predicted proteins | sample Munlanlewell138R_FD_192505 | JGI IMG/M metagenome (GOLD analysis project Ga0265293, IMG submission 192505) | Leachate microbial communities from a municipal landfill in Southern Ontario, Canada - Leachate well 138R | ecosystem: Engineered > Solid waste > Landfill > Unclassified | place: Canada... | reverse complement strand
AGTATTTTTTCATTTTTCTATCCCTCTATCGCATATTTCTTAAATTTTTTGTAAATAACCAAAGGATATAATAGCGATGGTATAATAATTAAATATAATATTGAAATAATAATTATTAAGACATCAACAGTTTTAAATGCACTATTAAGAAGCATTTGTCCGGCATGTGATGGGGAAATAAGAAGAACTGTTGAGAAAGATTCAGGAATTATTTCAATTGTATAAAAGATTGATGGAATCAAGCTTATGAAAGCAAATGCTGCATAAAGACCAATCATTGAACCAAAATCTTTTGAATATAGTGTTATTACTAGTCCAATTGAAATATGACTTACTACTGTAATTATTACATATAAATATAGAAGTATAATATTTACAGTAGTATTATGAATAAGGATTGCTGAAAGTAGTACAAGAGTTGTAGAAATTAGAGATAGGATTAGTGCAGCAATAACTTTTGATATTAAGATATCTAATAGTTTTACTGGCGCGATTAATAGGGATTTAATTGAGCCTTCTTGTTTTTCCAAGTAGAAGGAAGCGGCAATCAGTAATATGCTCATCATTCCAGCATCCATAAATATTAACATTGGAATTATTCCTTCAATCGATTCTTTGTCAGAAAGACCGATTATTAATACCCATAGAAGAGATACAATAATACCAACTATAAGAATTTTATATTTATATAGTCTAATCAACTCTCCTTTAATTAATTTAGATAAATCACTCATACTTAGAATCTCCTGTTACTTTAATAAATATATCTTCTAAAGATGTTTCTCCACTATGAATTGTTTCTAATTCTACATTTTTAATTAAATTTAGGAAATCTTGATTGTTACCTAAGCCTTCCATTAAAAAGTTCTTTTTTTCTATTTTACTATTGTTTTGATATTCTAACATTACTTCTTTAGTGCCATATTTGAGTTTTAAATCGCGTGGTGTTGATTTTTCTGTTATTTCACCCTTTCGTATAAATATAACTTCATCACAAAGCTGTTCTACATCTCCCATGAGATGAGTTGTTATAAAAACAGTATTACCTTTGCTTTTAAAGTCCAATATTAAATCTTTAATAATTCTTGCATTTGTTGGATCTAAACCAGCAGTTGGTTCATCTAAGAATAATACTTTAGGGTCATTTAGTAATGCTCTGGCGAAGTTTAAACGAACTTTCATGCCTTTTGAAAATTGCCCTACTTCTTTATTCATATCATCACCAAGATTTAATTTCTTGAGTAACTCAATATAATCAATATTTTTCTTATATAAACTAGAAAAATATTTCAAATTTTGAACTGCAGTCAACTTGTTGAAGTGAACAGGCATTTCAAATCCAACTCCAACCTCTTCATAAAAAGCTTTATTGTAGGATTTTAAATTTTTTCCATTATAAAGGATTTCACCTTCATAGTCATTAATTAATTTAATAAGTATTTTTTGAGTTGTTGATTTGCCTGCACCACTTGGGCCAAGCAATCCGATAATCTTTCCCTCTTCAACAGAAAAAGAAACGCCTTTTATTGTTTCCTCGTTTGATTTTGGATATTTGAAACGCAAATTTTTAACTTCAAACACATGTTTCATTATTTTTCCATTCCTTTCAACAATGTTTTTATAAATTTAATGCTTTTTTCTTTTACTTCACTAAAATCGTCTATGGTAATAGTTTCTTTTAGAATTTCACTTTTTAAACCCTCCATAGCCAGACTAATATAATTAATTACTTCTTGTTTAGTATATTCAGATGATATATTTGTCATATCTATCTCATTAAAGAAAGAGGTTAAACTAAGTTTTGTTAACATATCCAAATGAGATAGAATTTTTTGAGATATTTCCTTCGGGGGTTGCATCAGGGCTTCGATAAACAAATTATACTCCAATTGATTATTTTTAAAATATTCATATTTCCAAAGTGATATATGCACAATCTTATCGATAACATCATCCATACCGCTTAAATCAACTTTATCTATCCTTTCTACAAAACGTTTTATATAGTATTTAAACACTTCGTAGTATAGATCAGCTTTAGTTTTGAAATAAGTAAAAATAGTTCCTTTAGATGTATTTGCAGTTTTATATATATTGTTTGTTGAAGCAAGTTTATAACCATATTTCCCAAACTCTATTAAACCTGATTCAAGTATTTTTTGATATGTTATTTCTTTTTTTGTCATAATGCCCCCCATTAACTGACCACTTGGTCAATAATATTATAACATATTTCATAGTTTATTATCAAGTGGTTTAATAAAATTAATATAATTAATTTTTTAATATTTATTCCTTGTATATTTATAAGTATTTTTATATAATATATGTAAGAAAGAAGGGATTAATATGGCATCTGAACTTCCAGTTTTAGAATCAAAACGATTAATGCTTCGAGAAATTACTGAACAAGATATTGATGACATGTTTGAATATGCTCAATTACCAATAGTGGGTCCAATTGCTGGTTGGGAACCGCACCGTCATAAAACAGACACGAAAATGGTTATTCAAATGTTTAAAGATAAGAAGAAGTATGGGCAATTAGGCGTTTATGCTATTATACTCAAAGAGAAAAATAAAATGATTGGAACTGCTGAGCTTCATTCATATATTAGAGGTTTTAAAGCTGAACTTGGTTATACTATCAGTCCTAAATACTGGGGTAAGGGATATGCAGCAGAAGCGTCATTTTTACTTCTTAAATATGGTTTCTTTCAACTTGGTTTAAAAAGAATTGAAGCTGGGATGTTTGTTACGAATAAACAATCGATTAGAGTTTGTGAAAAGTTACAAATGGTTTTTGAAGGTATAAGAAAAAATGGTTATCAATTATATGATGGTTCTATTCACGATATGGCTAGTTATGCATTAACAGATCAAGAATTTTTTGATTTATATTATGGTATTGTAAAATAATTATAGTCTTGACAAAGAATATTTGCTAGACTATAATTTGTTATATATAAGGAGGCTTATTATGAGTGATTGTAACCACAATTGTAGTACATGTAAAGATGATTGTAACGACAGAGACATGATTGAAAAACTTCATCCTAAGAGTAGCATTAAGAAAGTTATTGCTATTGCTAGTGGTAAAGGAGGAGTAGGTAAATCATTAGTTACTTCACTTCTTGCAGTACTATTAAATAAAAAAGGATATAATACAGCTATTTTAGATGCTGATATAACTGGACCTTCTATTCCGAAAGTATTTGGAGTAAATGATAAGGCCAGAGGAGATAAAGATGGAATAATGCTAGCTAATAGAAGCAGCAAAGGAATCCAAATAATGTCTAGTAATATGTTACTAGCAAACAATACTGATCCCGTTGTATGGAGAGGTTCATTAATTGCTAATTTAGTAAAGCAGTTCTACACAGAAGTCATTTGGCAAAATGTTGATTATTTATTTATCGATATGCCACCAGGAACAGGCGATGTTCCTTTAACTGTGTATCAATCATTACCAGTTGATGGAATAATAATTGTTACCTCACCTCAAGAGTTAGTTTCAATGATTGTATCAAAAGCTGTAAAGATGGCTAATAAGATGAATACACCAATTCTTGGAATTGTAGAAAACATGAGTTATTTAGAGTGTGACAATTGTCACAACAAGATGAAGATATTTGGAGAAAGCAATGTTAATGAAGTGGCTAAAGAGTTTAAATTAAATGTTCTAGCAAATATGCCATTAGATCCTAAAATTACTGCTCTTTGTGATAAAGGTAGAATTGAGGATGTTGAAACACCACATCTAGAAAAGGCTATTGAAGCGCTAGAAAATCTAAAAGTCCATACAATGAATATTGCTGTACCAGTATTAAACGACATGATTGATCCACATTTAGGAAATGCTAAAGAATTACATTTATACAAGACGGCGAGTAGATCGATTGTTGATGGTGCTAAACTAAAAGTTAATCCACAAAGTCATGAAGAAATTGTAGATATATTAAAAAAATATAATGTTGATGTTATTGTCGTTGAAAAGATGGGTTCTTCGTTTATGAGATTAATGAATGAAGCAGGAATTAAAGTTGTAACTAAAGCAACTGGAGATCCTTATTATGCTGTTTATCAGTATTTAAATAAAATTTTACAAGTTGCAAAAGAACCTAATTGCAATTGTAGTGACGATAAGAAAGTAAAACATATACTAAAGAGATAATAAAAACCCCTTAGCCTATTGGTTAAGGGATTTTAAATAATCAAGTCGGAACTATATTGTATATTAAGTTCATTATAGTACTTATCCTCTAAAGGAATCCATTCTTGAATATATCTTTCATAATTATCTCTAAGCTGAAGTCTTTCTAATCTAAGTTTCAAAGGTGTGTCAATAAACATTGCTTTATCAATCAAATCTTTAAAAAACGGATGTGAACTATAAACTCCTTCAAGGATAATAATCTTTTTATTATTAAATGGAATTTTGTAGTATTCTTGTTTTTTGCAGTCAAAAATCTTTATACTTTTAGGATTATTATTTTTTATATTAATTAGAGTATCTCTTACAAGTTTGTAATCAATATTTCCACCAATTTCATTTAATCTGTCTTTTGTTTTTCTTGAGTTTGGTAAGAAAAAATTATCCATGTGAAGAACTGTAATATCTAAGTGTTTAGACAATCTATCAGCAAGATAACTCTTACCACTTCCACACTTTCCTTCTAAACTAATGATACATCTGCAATCCTGATTAACAATAAAATTATAAGCTTGAATATATCGCATTTCACTAGTAATATAGTCTTTATGAATTAAACGATAGTTTGGTTTGTAGTTTAATTTATATGTATCGCTATGAGATAAATTCATATCTTTATCAATGTTATATTCTTTTAATAACTCTTCATATAGGCTATCATCTTTTTTTATATTATTAGATGATAATATAAATGAATTCAATAAGTAATTAATTGAAAAATAGTATTTAAGATATGTTCGTAAACTTATTCTAGCAAAATCGCCAACATAATCATATAGATCCTGGTTAAAACTATCCAAAAAATTAATTTCGTTTAGTAAAAATGTATTTACTTTAGAAATGTCATTAATCATATGAGCATTTCCATAGGCCATTTGATAAATTAATTTATGAATGTCTTGTTTTTGAATCAATGGATATTTAATTTTATGCCATTCTATAATATTCATAATCATCACCTTTTCTATTATTTTATCATAAATTATAAATTTTTTCAAATTATTATATAAGGTTTGTGGTATAATATAAAAAATGGAGGTAATTATGAATAAAAATATAGATAAAATCGTTATGGGTGGGTTATTTATTGCTATTGGTGCGATTCTCCCTCAATTATTTCACATTGCTCAATTAGGCACTGTTGTATCACCAATGCATTTCCCTGTAATTTTAGGGGGATTAATTCTTGGATTAAAATATGGGTTTGCTGTTGGTGTATTAACACCATTAGTAACTGCACTTATCTTTGGTAAGCCACCCCTATTTCCTGCTGGGTTTGCCATGGCACTAGAATTGGGAGTATATGGATTTATAGCTGGTTTAATTAATACAAATTTTAAATTTTCTAAAAACATATATATTAATTTATATGCTATTTTAATATCTGCAATGTTGCTTGGAAGAATTGTTGCTATTCTTACAAATTCGGTATTTTACTTGGTTGGATCTAGTGATGATAATTTTATGGAATTTTTAGCAACTTTATTTGTTACTGGTCTTCCAGGGATAGTCTTACAAGTACTAATGATTCCTCCACTTTATTTAAGAATTAAAAGTATTAAGCCATAATTAATTATCCACCTATCTAGGTGGATTGTTTTTTTTCTTGCTGTGGTATATTTCATATGGTATAATAACTATTAAAGGTGGTATATATGAGCAAAGATTATAGTAAATATTTTGCACCTTCAATCAAGGATGCAAGAAAGAGATTACAAAAAACGACAAATACTATTGCCTATAACTTAGATGAAGAGTTAATAGGTATTGGTATTGATAAAACATATTCAATTAAAACTTATGGTTGTCAGGGCAATTTGGCTGACAGTGAAAAGATAGCCGGGATAATGGAAGAATTAGGTTATACACTAAGTGATGATGAGAATGATGCGGATGTTATATTTTTTAATACCTGTGCAATTAGAGATAACGCTGAACAGAGAGTGTTTGGTGAACTTGGAAGAATTAAGAGTATTAAAACAGAACGACCTAACTCATTAATAGTCTTATGTGGATGTATGCCACAAGAAGAAGCTACAGTGGAAAAGGTTAGAAAAACTTATGATCAAGTCGATATAATGTTTGGAACCCATAATATTCATAAGCTTCCAGAGTATTTAAAAGAAGCATATCTCACAAAAGAAAAAATTATTGAAGTTATGAGTTTCGAAGGTGATATCATTGAGAATGTTCCAATGAAAAGAGCTCATAATGTAAAGGCATGGGTTAATATCATGTATGGTTGCGATGAGTTTTGTACTTATTGTATCGTTCCTTATACAAGAGGAAAGGAGCGAAGCAGAAGTCCAGAGGATATCATTAGGGAAGTTAAGGATTTAGCAAATAAAGGCTATATGGAAGTTACGCTTTTAGGTCAAAATGTAAATGCATATGGTAAGGACTTTACTGATAGTAATTATTCATTTGCTGATTTGCTTAATGATTTAAATAAAGTAGATATACCTAGGATAAGATTTACAACCTCTCATCCAAGAGATTTAGATACAGCTACAATTCTAGCGATGGCAAAGGGTGGAAATATTATGCCGCATCTTCACTTACCTGTTCAATCTGGTAGTAATACAGTACTAAAGAGAATGAATAGAAAATACACTAAAGAATCATATATCGATAAAATAAATGAGTTAAAAAAACATGTTCCTGATATTTCAATTACTACAGATATTATCGTGGGTTTTCCTGGTGAAACGGATGATGATTTTGAAGAAACATTGAATTTAGTTAAAGAAGTAGATTACGAAGGAGCATTTACATTTATTTTCTCTCCTAGAGAAGGTACTCCTGCAAGTAAATTTGAAGATAACACTCCAAATGATGTTAAAAAGCAAAGACTTCAAACATTGAATAAACTAGTTAATGAGGGGTATGCTAAAGGTAATAAGCGATTTGAAGGAAGAGTTGTTGAAGTGTTGGTTGATGGCGTGAGTTCAAAGAATGAAGCTATTCTTACTGGATATACAAGCCATAATAAAGTAGTTAATTTTGAAGGAACTAAAAATTTAATTGGAAAAATTGTAGAAGTAAAAATTGAGAAAGCTTACTCTTGGCATTTAAAAGGAAGCTTAGTATAAAAAAAGCGTTAATCTAATGATTAACGTTTTTAATTTTTGTTACCTAAAACAATTCTACCGATAAGTGGTCTTTTTGTTTTGGAAATTGCATCTACTGGGCAGACTTCACTACAACACCAGCATCTAATACAAATAGTTGATTTAATTTTAGGAAAATCACCAGGTTTAATAGTAATAGCATGTGGCGGACATATTTTAGCACATTCACCGCATTTTATGCATTTATCATAATCGAATTTGGGATGTTCAAGTATAATATTTCTAAAACCTTTTATCTTAATTAGCCTTAAACCGAAAATACTTAAGGAATCTTTAGGGGCAATGAATTTCAGATCTTTGAAATCATCTAATGAATCACCTTTAATAGTGATTTTATTAATATCACCCACTCCTAAGTTTCGTTCATTTGCAATAGTATTTAAGAATTGTTGTTTATAATCCAATCCAGCAATTTCCACAGCAACCCTATCTAAACTAATAGCATCAGATGAAGCGATTATTACATTGGATTGTTTTGGCTTTCCTGAGGTTCCTGGACCCTCTCCTTCAAGACCAAGTATACCATCACAAATATTTATTATTTTTTTGTCTTTATAACTTTCAAGTATAGCACTATACAAATCATTTATAGCATGCCCGAATTGTAATGGATTTGATGCTTTAACATGCCATGCAGCTTTTTTTAATCCGTAAATGAAACCAAACAAGTTTTTTTGGGCTATAGTCATGTAAGTTAGCGCATGGGTTTTAAGCTTTGGAAGATTAATCATCATATCAACATCAATCATTTCTTTTGATACGTTAAAACTTTGGTAAATTCTATAATTTTCACTAGTTATACTTGTTTCTTCTTTACCATTTAGGATTGTCACTTTTTCTTCAACAAGCACATCATAGATACCATTTTTCTTCAATGAGTATATTAAATCTTTAGTGGCTGGATTATCACCCACAATTATATTGCTAGTTTTCTCTTTAACGATTTGAATCACCGATTGTACAAATAAAGGGTGGGTTGTTATCCCAAGATCTTGATGAAAAGCCCCTAAGCAATTGAGTTTAATAAAAACTTTTGAATTTTCTTTAATGTTTTTATATTCATCAATAAGTAGAAGTGCTTCTTTAATTTTGGGTTTTAGTATATTGATATCATAGGTATCACATTTTAAGACTGATACTAGCATACTTAATCTTCCAAGTGTTGTTTCATTTTTTCAAATGTTTCTTCACTTATCACATGTTCAATTCTACAAGCATCCATTTCAGCGTGTTCTTCAGACACACCTAAATGTTCCCTTAAAAATCTAGTTAAAGTTAAATGTCTTTCAAGGATTTTCTTGGCCCTATTTAGACCTTCTTTGGTAAGTTCGATTGAACCATTTTCATCAAAGATAATGTAATTGGCTTTTTTTAGAATGCTCATTGCTCTACTTACACTTGGTTTAGATACACCTAAATGATTTGCAACATCAATAGAACGTACAATTTTATTATTTTCTTTAAGCATTAAAATTGTTTCTAAATAATTTTCACCAGATTCGTATAACTTCATAAACATCACCTCATAACAATATTATATTATAAAAAGTGTGTTTTGTATACAAGAAAATTATTGCAAGCTATTATTTGTAAATCTATTAAATTATTAAGGTATAATATTAATTCTAAAAATAGTTATAACTTTTTTTAAAAAAGATTAATATTTAATACAATATGTTCAAATTATAAGAAGGGTTGAATAAAATCTTTTAAAATGTTATAATTAAACAAGAGATTTTAAAAGGTGAAATTATGGATTGTATTATTTGTGGAAATAAACTTAATAATGATGTATGCAATATATGTGGTTATTCAAACTACAATAAGACAAGATTTTTATCGAAATTTATTAAGACTAAAACGGCCAATATAGAATATTCTGAAGAAATAATTCAGGTGAATAATTTTTTTAGAGAAATTCATAATTTATCTAAATCAGAAAAATATATTTCCAGAAAAGAATCACTTTATAATATTAACAATGGCGTATATGAATACTTTATTAAATTAATAAAAAGCAATGATTTAGATGCATATTGCAAGAAGTACCATTATCATCCTTCAAACATAAAATTATTTATTAAAAAACATAGAGAATATAATGAAATATTGGATTCTTTTAATCAACAATTTGTTGAAAGAGAACTAATAAACAAAAAGGAATATTTCGATAATATCCTGAAAGCCTGCGATCCTAATATTCTTTTAGACGAAGAACAACGAATAGCTATTTTAACTGATGAGGATTATAATTTAGTTATAGCGGGAGCAGGTGCAGGAAAAACGACTACAGTTGCTGGCAAAGTAAAATACTTAGTGGATCAGTTAAATATAGACCCAAAACATATTTTGATTGTATCATTTACCAATAAAGCTGTTAATGAATTAAAAAGTAGAATTAATAAACAGTTGAAAATTGATTGTCCAATTGCTACTTTTCATTCGATTGGTAGAGCAATAACACTTAAAGATGACTCACAATTGAAACAAGGAATAATATCAGATAGTTATTGGATAATAAATAACTTCTTAACTAATACTGCAATTAATGATACTGAATTGCTTAAAAAGATTGTTATGCTGTTTGGATATTATTTAGATATTCCAGAAGATATAATCAAAGATTTAAATTTAGAAGAGTATTTTGATCTGAAGGATAACAAGTATTATACTACTATAAGAAGCGATGTTTCTGAATACAATCAAGTAATTATTGATTCAAGGACAAAAGAGAAAAAAACAATTAATAATGAGATTTTAAAATCATTTCAAGAAGTTCAAATTGCTAATTTTTTATACTTGAACAATATTGATTATGAATATGAAAAACCATATAAATACAGGATACCAAACGCGAAAAAGATTTACACACCTGATTTTTATATTAGACAAGGAAATTTAGAGTGTTATATAGAACACTTTGGAGTGACTGAGAACTTAAAAAATAATAGGTATGATGAAGAAACTTTGTAAAAGTATGTAGATAGCATGGAATATAAAGTTTTTCATCATAAAAAGTTTAATACTAATTTAATAACTACATTTTCTTCATATAATGATAAAAGAGAATTGCTAGACCATTTAAAAGAAGAATTATTGAATAATGGTTTTGTCTTACAACCTAGAGATGATAAAACGGTTTATCAAAAATTGATAAGTTCTACGTCTAATCGTTATTTTTTCAAACTGTCATTTTTAGCACAGAGGTTTATTCACAATTTTAAAGCAAAAGGATATGATGAAGGTGATTTTTCCCTTTTAAAATCAAGAACTAATAACCCGAGAAACCTACTATTTATAGACATAATTGAAAGAGTCTATTTGAATTATCAGAGCGTTCTAAAAAGTAAAAACTCTGTTGACTTTGAAGATATGATTAATGAATCCTCGAAATTACTAAACGAAGTTGAAGGTATGGGAAATAAATTGCCATTTAAGTATGTGATTGTTGATGAGTATCAAGATATTTCTAGGCAGCGTTTTAATCTAGTTAAAGCATTAAATGAAGTTACAAATGCAAAAATTATTGCTGTTGGTGATGATTGGCAATCAATTTATGCATTCAGTGGTGCAGAAGTATCACTTTTCACAAAGTTTTCTGAAGAATTTGGATATTGCAAAGAGTTAAAAATTTCTAAGACATATAGAAATTCTCAAGAATTAATAAACGTAGCGGGAAATTTTATCCAAAAAAACAGTTCACAAATAAAAAAATCTCTTAAGTCTGATAAGAATATAGATAATCCAGTGGTAATATATACTTATTCTGATGACTATTATAAGAATAAAGTTAAGGGATATAAAGGTGTAAGACTTGAATTAGCAGAAAAACTTGAAGAAGCTTTAGGTCACTTAATAAAATGGCATTCTGGTAATACCATTAATATTTTACTTATCGGTAGATATGGTTTTGATGGTATACATTTGATTGAATCGGATTTATTTCACATTGAGCAGTCAGGAAAGCATAAATATATTGTATGTAACAAATACAAGAATTATAAAATGACCTTTTTAACAGCTCATAGTTCTAAAGGATTGACATTTGATGAGGTTTTTATTATTAATGCACAAAATTCTGTTTATGGATTTCCATCTCAGATTGAAGATGATCCGATTATAAAAATGGTTACAGTAAACGATAATTCATATGATTTTGCTGAAGAGAGAAGACTATTTTATGTAGCGATGACAAGAACAAAAAATCATGTATTTATTCTTGCCCCAACGAATAATCCTTCCAGATTTGTAATCGAACTCCTTAAAGATAATAAAAATATCTTAGTTGTTGGTAAGATTTCATCTGATTTAAAGCAAGTTAGAAAAAACAGAAAATACTGTCCAAAATGTGGTTATCCATTACAGTTAAAATATAATAGCGCTTATGGATTGAAATTATATATATGCACAAATGAACCAGAAGTTTGTGATTTTATGAGCAATGATTTAAGAAGCATCGGTAATATTCACCTTTGTGATAAGTGTGATGGGTATATGATTATTAAAAAGATTACTGATAAAAATAATTTTTTCTACGGATGTACTAATTACAAAAAAAATGGTAGTGGGTGTAATAATACAGAAAATATAATAGTAGATGAAAATTAGATATAGTTTTTATAGGAGTCATATATATCGTTTGATAATATTTATGGCTCTTTTTTTAATGTTTGAAAAACGATCACTTTGCAAAAACGTTTTTTTATTCTGTGTCAAGAAATATGCTTTAAAATGATTGACTTTTATCAAAAAAATAGTATAATTTAAATTAGTTAGCACCTGCTAACCCATGAAGATATATAAAATCTGGAGGGCATATATGAATTTAAGGAAGGCTAAGATAGGGCAAGCAGTAAAAGTTGTTTCTTTAGAAGCCGAAGGGTCTTTAAGAAGAAGACTAATGGATATGGGGATAACAAAGGGAGTTATTCTTGTAATTAAAAAGGTTGCACCTTTTGGTGATCCTTTGGAAATTACAGTTAGAGGATATGAGCTTTCCATTCGTAAGTCAGATGCAGAAAAAATTCTTGTTGAGGCGGTAGACAATAATGGATAAAAAAATAAAAATAGGTTTAGTTGGTAATCCTAATTCGGGAAAGACCACTATGTATAATGCCCTAACTGGGAGTAATCAGTATGTAGGGAACTGGCCAGGAGTTACTGTAGAAAAAAAAGAAGCACGCTTAAAAAAACATAAAGATGCAATACTCACTGATTTACCAGGTATATATTCACTATCAACTTTTACAATTGAAGAAATTGTTACAAGAGACTTTTTGCTTGATGATGAAGTTGATGTTATTATTAATATCGTTGATGCAACTAATATCGAAAGAAATCTTTATTTAACAACACAATTATTAGAAATTGGAAAACCAGTTATTATTGCTTTAAATCTAATTGATGTAGCTACTAAGAGAAATGACTTTATTGATGTGGATAAATTATCCACTTTATTAGGGGTTCCAGTAGTAGTTGCCTCCGCTCTTAAAAATCAAGGGTTGAGTGAAATCATTGACAAAGCAATTGAATTAGCAGAAGATAAGAAAACTCCTAAAGTGTTAAAATATTCACTTAGAACTGCTAAGGCTATTGAAGATATAAAAGAGTTAATAGAATCAGACAGTCAATTTGAAGGTATTCATTTACTAGATAAAGATCAATTATTGATTGAGAAATATAATCTAAAAGAAAATGAGAAATACATAAATATTATCAAAAAATATGAAAATGATAAAATGACCGATTCTGAAACGGCTATTGTTGAGGAAAGGTATGATATAATTGAAAAAATTGTAAAAGAAACTGTTAAAAAGAATTTAGGAAAAAAATCAACTACAGAAAAAATAGACAAGATTATTACTAATAGATTTTTAGCTTTACCAATTTTTATTTTAATTATGTTTATTGTATATTACATATCTATTACTACAATCGGCGATATGACCATTGGATTGATGGAATATTTAATTGGCGATTTACTAGGTGGTGGAGTAGATAATCTATTTAAAAACTGGGGTGTTGCTAGTTGGGTTAATAGTTTAGTAGTAGATGGTATTATTGGTGGAGTTGGTGCAGTTTTAGTTTTTGTTCCTCAACTAGCAATATTGTTTTTATTTCTTTCAGTTTTAGAAGATAGTGGATATATGGCTCGTGTAGCATTTATTATGGATCGTTTATTTAGAAAATTTGGTTTATCTGGTAAATCATTCATACCAATGTTAATAGGTACGGGTTGTAGTGTTCCAGCTATTATGGCTAGTAGAACTATCGAAAATGAAAAAGAGAGAAGAATGACAATTATTCTTACTCCGTTTATACCATGTGGAGCTAAGTTACCTGTTTTCGCATTATTTATTGGTGCATTCTTTGGGCCGTTTGCTTCTGTTTCAATGTATTTGCTAGGAATATTTGTTGCAATAATAAGCGGAATAGTATTAAAGAAATTGAAATATTTTAAAGGCGACCCTACTCCATTTATTATGGAACTACCAGATTATCGTTTACCAAGTGTAAAAAACACATTAAGCCATTTATGGGATAAAGTAAAAGGGTTCTTAATTAAAGCTGGTACTATTATATTTGTTGCAAGTACAATCATTTGGTTCTTACAATCATTCTCGTGGTCAATGCAAATGGTTGATGCTGAAGATAGCATTTTGGCTTCAATTGGAAGGTTTATTGCCCCAATTTTCTCTCCACTAGGATTTGGCAATTGGCAATCAACAGTTGCAGTAATTACAGGGATGCTTGCTAAAGAACAAGTAGTTGCTACATTTGGAGTATTGATGAATGTTGATGTTTCTAGTTTACCTGCTCAAATTTCAACAATATTTACTCCTATTAGCGGTTATTCATTCATGGCGTTTATACTTTTAGCCGCTCCATGCTTAGCAGCAATTGGTGCAACAAAAAAAGAAATGATAACAACTAAGGCAACGATACTTACAGTTTTATTTCAAACAATGGTTGCATATATTGTATCATTAGTAATCTATCAAGTAGGGACATTATTCATTAATAATAAAGGATTAGTAATTACGATTATTATCTGTTTATTAATTCTTAGTGTTGCTATTTATACATTCGTGAATAGTAGGAGAAAAAAGAATGCAGGATCTTCTTGTTCAGGATGTGGATGTAAGTGTTAAAATAACTTCTAAGTTAATCTTAGAAGTTTTTATTTTAGTAAAATTCTTTGTCTTTTCCATATCAATTTTAACGTTTTTATGTTAAAATATAAAAATAGGGGTGTTATTATGAAAAAGATTATTTTAGTTGATGGGAACTCATTAATGTTTAGATCCTATTATGCAACTGCATATACAGGGAACTTAATGCAAAATAAACAAGGTATATATACAAATGCTATTTTTGGTTTTGTAAATATGATGAGCAAAATCATTGAAGAAGAGAAAACAAATATATTTGTTGCTTTTGATGCTGGATCAAAGACTTTTCGTCACAAGCAATTAGATACATACAAGGGTACAAGAAAGAAGTTACCAGATGAATTATTAATGCAAATACCATATATTAAGAAATATTTAGATATACTAAACATTAAACGCTTGGAAATGGATGAGTATGAAGCTGATGATTTGATTGCAACTATGGCAGTTAGAGCTAAAGATGCTGGGTTTGATACTGTAAAAGTAATAACTGGAGATAAAGATTTACTACAACTTGTTGAAGGTAATATTGTTGTTGGTATTACTAGAAAAGGTGTTGGGGAATTAGAGGAGTTTAATCAGGATAATTTCTTTGAAAAAATGGGTTTTTTACCTAATCAAGTACCTGATTATAAAGGATTAGTTGGAGATAGTAGTGATAATCTACCAGGTATTAAAGGGGTAGGAGAAAAAACTGCTATTAAGTTATTATCTGAGTATAAAACCCTAGAAAACATTTTTAGTAATGTTGATCAATTAAAAGGTAAATTACAAGAAACAATCAAAAATGGAATAACTAGTGGTACAGAGTGCAAGATGCTTGCTACTTTAGAATGTAATGTCGAGATGGGTATTAGCTTAGAAGATACAAAAGTTAGAGATTATAATACTGATAGTTTAGTAGCATTTTATAAAGAGTTAGAGTTTGAGACGTTTATTAATAGAATGAACATAAATAATAATGAAGAGATTGTTGAATACAAAATAGTTGATGATAATTCATATGACTTCTCGAAATTGCAAGAATCTACTATTGTTTTAGAATCTTTTGGTACTAACTATTTAAGTTGTGAAATATTAGGCCTTTCTATATATAATAAGAAAGAATCATTATTTGTAACTTTGAATGCTCTTTCGAATAATGAGAGTCTAAAATCATATTTAGAAAGCGACATTCCGAAAAAAACTTTTGATTTAAAGAAGTTATATGTTGTTTTAAGAAGACTAGGGATTAAAATAAGTGGAGTAATATTTGACTTGCTTTTGGGTAGTTATGTAATTAATCCAAGTTATGCAAATGATGACTTTAAAACAGTAGTGAGTTCTTATGGTAGTTTTTTTGTTGATTCTGATGAAAACATATATGGATCAAAATCAAAGGCTTTAGTTCCAGATACTGATGTATATATAAATAATTCCATCAAAAAATGTATTGTTATTAATAGGCTATTTAATACTATCAATGAAAAGTTAGAAGAAAATAATCAAACTAATTTATTTAATATGGAAATAGGTTTATCGATTGTTCTTGGAGACATGGAAATAAAGGGATTGAAAATTGATCGAAATAAATTAACCAATATTGGTGAACAATTCATTATTAAGCAAGAAGAATATACCAATAAAATATATGAACTTGCTGGTGAAAAATTTAATATAAATTCAGTAAAACAACTAGGGGTTATTTTATTTGATAAATTGGGTTTACCAACTGGTAAGAAGAATAAAACCGGATACAGTACAAATGTTGATGTTTTAGAAAAACTTGCTTCAGATTATGAAATTGCAAGATTAATTTTAGAATATAGAACTATTAGTAAGCTTATATCTACATATATAAATGGTTTGTCAGATCTTATGAATGATGAGGGGTTTGTCCATCCATTATATAAGCAAGCTTTAACTGTAACAGGAAGATTATCTAGTGTTGAACCTAATATACAAAATATGCCAATTAGAACGGAAGTGGGTCAAGTTATTCGAGAAATGTTTGTTTCGCGATTTGAAAATGGTAAAATCATGAGTAGTGACTATTCACAAATTGAATTAAGAGTTCTAGCACATATGTCAAATGATGAAAACATGATAAGAATGTTTAATAGTAATATAGATTTTCATAAACAAACGGCTAGTCAAATGTATGATGTTAGTCTTGATGAAGTAACAAAGGAACAAAGAAGAGCAGCAAAAGCAATTAACTTTGGCATTATTTATGGTATGAGTGCTTGGGGATTGAGTGAATCTATAAAAATTGATCCTGTTGAAGCTGCAAAATATATAGATAAATATTTTGATACATTTAAGGCTGTCAAGACATATCTTGATGATACTATAAGTAAGGCTAAGGAACTAGGCTATACTAAAACATTATTTAACCGAATTAGGTTCTTACCGGAAATTAATAGCAGTAATAAAGCTTTAGTTAATTTTGGTGAAAGAACTGCTATGAATTCTCCAATTCAAGGAAGTGCTGCGGATATAATTAAATATGCAATGATTGAAGTTCAGAAGAATATTAAACATATGAAATCTATTATGATTGCTCAAGTACATGATGAGTTAGTGTTTGATGTATATCCTGGTGAAGAAGAAGAATTGAAAAAATTAGTTAAGAGTAGCATGGAAAGTGTAATTAAACTCAAGGTGCCTTTACTTGTTGATGTAAATATTGGAGAAAATTGGCTTAAATCCTAAAAATGTATTCACAAAGAGGGTTGCATTTGCTATAATAAATATAGGAGGATATCTAATATGGATATTATTAACAAACGTAGAAGTGTTAGAAATTTTAAAGATATAGATGTTGAAAGAAGTATAATAGAAAAGTTACTAAGAGCAGGTATGCAAGCTCCAAGTGCTAAAAATCAACAGCCTTGGGTATTCTTAGTTATTAAAGATAAGATTAAATTAGAAAAATTAAGTGTTGTTTCAAATTTATTTTTAAAATGTAATACCGCGATTTTCTTATTAATCGATACCGAGAATTTACCTAATCCAGAAATGGCGCCTGCAGATATGGGAGCATGTACTCAAAATATTTTACTTGAATGCGCATCTTTAAACCTAGGTGCTTGTTGGATTGGAACAGCGGGGAGAGAAAACAGAATTAATGTTTTTAGGGAAGTATTAAACATTCCTTCTCGATTTGAGCCCTTTTCTACTATAGTATTAGGGTACCCTCAAAATGAATCTGATAATCATTTTGTTGATAGATATAATCCTAACAAAGTGTTTTATGAGGTGCTTTAAATATGCCTGAACTTCCTGAGGTAGAAACAGTAAAAAACAACTTAAAAGATTTAGTTATGGGTAAAACGATTATTAATGTTGATGTGTTTTATGAAAAAATAATTAAAAACCTCACTAAAGAAGAATTTATTGAAACTTTGAAAGGGCAAAAAATTGTTAACATTGACCGAATAGGTAAACATTTAATTTTTGTTCTTGAGGATTATTATTTAGTATCTCATTTACGAATGGAAGGTAAATACTATCTATCTACTGATGAAAACTTTAATAAGCATGAGCATGTTGTGTTTTATTTTTCTAATAGTAATCTAAGATATCAAGATACGAGAAAATTTGGCACAATGTATTTGTATAGTAAAAATACGAATATTTATCAACAAAAGCCTTTAAATAATGTTGGCTTAGAGCCTTTTGATGAAAAAATGAGTGTTGAGTATTTAAAGGATTCCTATAAAAAAACTACAAGACCGATTAAGACGAGTTTGTTGGATCAGTCGGTAATTGCCGGATTAGGAAATATTTATGTTGATGAAGTGTTATTTCTCTCAAAAATTGCACCAACTAGAAGTACTATTACAATGACTGATGATGATTATAAAAAAATAATTGATTCAAGTATAAAAGTTTTAAATAAAGCTATCAAACTTGGAGGAACAACTATTAAGAGTTTTACTGTTAATCATGATATATCTGGCAGGTTTCAAAATGAATTATTAGTTCATACTAAGAAAAAATGTCCTGTATGTGGTGATGATATTATTAAAATTCGTGTTGGTGGTAGAGGAACATATTATTGTAGCAGGTGTCAAAAATAGATAGGAGTTTATATGAAAGTAATTGGAATAACTGGCGGTATTGCCAGTGGCAAAAGCACAGTTTCTAACAAATTGATAGAATATGGATATAAAGTTCTTGATTGCGATATAATTGCTAGAGAGGTTTCTTCATCAAAGTCTGTAATTGATCAGATTAAAGAAGTGTTTGGTGAAGAATATTTTGAAGATGGAGTTTTAATTAGAAAAAAACTTGGGGAAACTATTTTTACTAATAGTGATTTGAAGAAAGAATTAGAAGATATAATTCACCCATTGGTAATTGATCGTATTAAAGAAGAGATAAGAGTATTTACGGAAGATATTTTATTTGTTGATTGTCCGCTATTATATGAAGCAAATCTCGAGTATCTTTTTGATAAAGTAATTGTTGTTTATATTTCAAAAGATATTCAAGAATTTCGTTTAATACAAAGAGATGAGATTAGTGTAGAGTATGCAAAAGCTAAGATAGATTCGCAATTACCAATTCTGATGAAAAAAAATAGAGCTGATTATATTATTGATAATAGTCATAGTTTAGAAAAGACATATGAACAAATTGAAAAAATAGTTAGGAGAATTAAAAATGAAATTTAGAGACTATTTTACAAATGAATTTCATACTGCTGAGGATCATTATATTCCTAGTTTAAGATCCAGATATTATCGTTCCACTCTTGCTAATGCTATTGAAGCAATAAAGGAAATCGCAAAAAAACATAAAGGTGTTATTAAGCATGTTGATGATGTTCGAGGTGAAATTCTATTTGATTCGCAAAAATTTTCAGCCAATGTAATTATTACAAGTACTAGTTACACAGAAACAGCTGTAGATTTGTTAATTACTACATATGGTATTTTACCTTTGGGTAAAGGAAAGAAGATTATTGAGCAAATATATACAGATATTGACAAAAAATTACCTTTTAAAGGGGTTAGTTTATATAAAGGATAGGAGTTATTATGGCAAATTTAATGTATGAAAACTTACGAATAAATAAAAATGTTCAACTAAATAATGAAGATTATCGTAGCCTGTCATTATTATATTTGCCATTGATTGGAATAGATAGTTTTGCTACTTATTCTATTATTAATTCGTTGGATATTAATGAGATTTACACTTATAAGAAACTTATGGATTTATTAAATTTTTATAATGTAAAGTTATTGGTTCAAGCTCTTGAGAAGCTTGAGGGTATTGGTTTGCTTAAAACATATTTTAATGATGCCAAGGGTTATGTATACGAAGTTGTTAAGCCTTTATGTTTTGAAAATTTTCTAAATACTGAAATATTAGCATCTTTACTACGAACAACAGTAGGCGAAATCGAGTTTGAAAGATTATTTCCAACTAAATCTAATAAGGTTCATGGGTTTAAAAACATTACTAAGAAGTTCAGTGATGTTTTTGTAACGACTAGCAGAAATGTTAGTCATTCGGTTTCTAAAATATTTAAAGATAATATTCAAGTTGAAAATGTAAACTTCAATTACACTTTATTTAAAATGCTTTTTGATGATGCCATTATTAGTGAAGAAGTATTAAATAATAAGGATTTTAAAGATAATATTGAAAAGATTAGTTTCACATATCATTTGAATGAGGAACAGATGAAAGAAGCTGTTGTTAAGACTATTGATATTGATAAATCTATGGAATATAAAGACATCAGCAAAAATGCAAGAACTATATTTAGTCGAAATAATGATGGATTTGGACCGAGAATTGAAACTATAGAAAAAGATAGTTTTATACCTTCACAAATGGACGATGATATTAGAGAATTACTGGTTACTGTTGAAAACAGTTCGATTTCTGAAACATTATATTCTTTAAGTGGAGTTAAACCATCAGTATCAGAGATAAATCAATTTGAAAAACTTCAAGAAAACACAGGCTTTTCAAATGGAGTTATCAATTTAATGATACTTTATGTTAACTCTCAAAGAAATGGTGATATGCCACATTACAATTATTTTGAGAAAATTGCCAATGTTTGGGGTAGGGCTAAGATTAAAAATGCTTATGATGTAATTAAATATATTAAAGACAATGATAAGATTACTAGCGGTGAAAAGCCGAAGAGTAAAGCGAAGGTTTCTAAGAAAAACCCAGAATGGTATGAGCAATATACCAAGAACTTTAATGAGAAATACAATAAAGAAGAAATTGTTTCAGAAGATCCAGAGATGGAAATATTGATAAAGGATTTGTTTGATTAATATGGATGCTATAGATATTTTAAAAAAAGAAGTATTAGAAGATCAATCAATTATAGATTTTATTAATAAACACAATTTAAATAAAGAAATAGTTGATTTTAACCTTTTGAATTTCAAGATATATAAGGACGCAAGAGAAATATGCAAAGGTTGTATGGGTAAGAAAACTTGTATGATGGATGTATATTTACAACAAGTTCATTTAGATTTTAGTGGCAATAATGTTAGTTTGAAATTAAAAAAATGCCCATATGTAGATACAATTAATGAGGAGATGTTATCTTTTTACTTCTTTCCAAACGATACTTTTGAAGGAAAACCATACTCTCTAGATTCAAGAAAAGATATTTATTCTAAAATGAAAGATTATTTCAAAGACCCGTTAAAGAAAAAAGGATTTTATTTATATGGTCCATTTGGAACCGGAAAAACTTTCTTGTTATATAGTATCGCTTCTAAACTGTCAAAAATGAACATCAAAGTGGCTTTAACATATTATCCTGATTTTGTTAGATTTATTAAAGGGAATTTTGGAGACCCGAAAGTAGAGACCATGATTAATAATATGAAGAATGTTGATGTGCTTATGCTTGATGATATTGGTGGAGAAAATAATACAGCTTATATAAGAGATGAAATATTAGGTCCAATATTGCAGTATCGAATGGTTGCGAATAAACCTGTATTTATAACTTCTAATTATGATATTAGTTTTCTTCGAGATCATTTAAGAGAAACAAAAGACGCAACTGATGCAATTAAGGGTGATAGAATTATTGAAAGAATCAGACATCTAACAAATGAATACTTTATTGATGGTAAAAATTTACGTCAAACAAATTGACAAAGATATTTTTAAGTGATATAATACTTTTATAAGTTTTGAAGAGGACAAGATTATTAATTTGTTTATTTTAAGAGAGTGTAGGGTGCTGGGATCTACATAATAAGAATTATTAATTACTACCTTGGAGCTGCCTTCGAAAGAAGATGCCGTATACCTAGCGTTAAAGGTTTAAGATGTGCATTTTATATGCAAATTAAGGTGGTACCGCTGGAAATTCTAGTCCTTGTTTCAAGGGCTTTTTTTGTATAGATAAGGAGAAAAATTATGAAAATTACATTTATTGATGGGAATCAAAAAGATTTTGAAAAAGGTATGAGTGCATATGATATAGCTTCAAATATTTCTTCTTCGTTAGCTAAGAAATCAATTTATGCACTAGTTAATGGTAAAGAATTTGATTTAAGGCGCCCTATAGAAGAAGATTCTACTTTAGAACTAAAATTTAAAGAAGATGCTTTTGAAGTTTTAAATCATTCAGCAAGTCATGTTTTAGCAACTGCTGTTAAAAGATTATATCCAAAAGCAACATTTGGTGTGGGACCTGCTATAGAAGAAGGTTTCTATTATGATATAAATTTAGGTACAGATTATAAATTGACTGAAGCTGATTTAGAAAAAATTGAAAAAGAAATGAAGAAAATTGGTTCACAAGATCTTATCTTTGAAAGAACTGAAGTTTCTCGTGAAGAGGCTTTAAGCAGATTTAGTCATGACAAATATAAACAAGAGATTATCAGTGAATTAGATGAAAATAGTGTCATTACATTATATCAATGTGGAGAATTTGTTGATTTGTGTCGTGGGCCACACCTTCCATCGACTAAATATGTTAAGAACATTAAACTCTTAAATATTAGTGGAGCATATTGGCGAGGAGACTCAAAAAATGAACAATTACAAAGAATTTATGGCGTCGCTTTCTTTGAAGCTGATGAATTAAATGCTCATTTAGAGAATTTAAAAGAGCGTGAAAAAAGAGATCATCGTCGTTTGGGACGTGAACTTGAGTTATTTATGATTAGCGAATATGGTCCTGGGTTTCCTTTTTGGTTACCAAAAGGCATGATTCTTAGACGCGCGTTAGAGAACTATTGGTACAAAGTTCACACCCGAGAAGGATATCAATTTATCCAAACTCCAATTATGTTAAATAAAGAATTGTGGGAAGTATCTGGCCATTGGTATAATTATCGTGATAATATGTATATTTCTGAAATAGATGATAGAGAATTTGCAATTAAGCCAATGAATTGTCCAGGTGGATTATTAGTTTATAAAAATTCACTTCATTCATACAAAGATTTCCCTTTGAGAGTAGGTGAATTAGGACTAGTTCACCGTCATGAAGCTAGTGGTGCATTAAATGGTTTGTTTAGAGTTCGAACTTTCACTCAAGATGATGCTCATATATATCTAACAGAAGATCAAATTGTTGGTGAAATTGCTCGTTTAATTAAACTATTTGATGAGGTATATAAGGTATTTAAACTTGATTATCACATTGAACTTTCAACCAGACCAGAAGAAAAATTTATAGGTGAAATTTCAGTTTGGGATAAAGCAGAAAAAGCTTTAGCTGATGCTTGTGATGCAGTTGGAAGAAATTATAAAGTCAATCCTGGTGATGGAGCATTCTATGGTCCTAAATTAGACTTTAAATTACGTGACTCAATGAATAGAATATGGCAATGTGGGACAATCCAATTGGATATGAATTTACCAGTACGTTTTGATATTACTTATATTGACGAAAAAGGTGAAAAGAAACGTCCTGTTATGTTACATAGAGCCTTATTTGGTTCAATCGAAAGATTTATTGGGATTATTACTGAACACTTTGGTGGTGCTTTTCCAACTTGGCTAGCACCTGTTCAAGTGAAGATTTTACCAGTCAATAATAATTACCATTTAGAATATGCAAATAAAGTATTAAATGAACTTGCTTCTTTAGATGTTCGTGCTGAGCTAGATTCTCGTGAGGAAAAACTTGGATATAGAATGAGAGAAGCTCAAACTAAAAAAATACCATACCAACTAATAATTGGTGATAATGAAGTAAGTAATGGCTTGTTGAATGTTCGTAAATATGGAGAAAATGATAGTGTTACTATGTCGGTATCAGATTTCAAAGTGTTGATTAAAAAAGAAATTGATTCTTTAGGGTTAATAGATGAATCTAAATAGACTTGATGAGGCAAAATACTACGGCTTTGCATTTTTCCTTAATATTATTTGGATGGTTATAGGCCCTGCTATTTTCTTTGTGCTTCTTAGTTTTACTATTTATCAAGGTGTTGACCCGACTAATCTAAGCGATCCTGATTCACTTACTGCATATATGGTTGCGGATTTCTTCAGTAAGTTTGCTCCGATAATTTTAAGCATCTATATTTTTAGATTATCATTTAAAGATGGTATAACTAAGTTTAAGGAAAATTATAAAAAATACTTATTAATTATCGTTATTGGTTTTATCGCAATTATTGTTTTTAACTATATTGCCACTCTAATATACGATCTGATTGGTGTTACGGGTACTTCCGAGAATCAAACAATCATTGAAAGGGCATTAAATTTGCCTATAAGGCCAATAATAGTAATTACGGTTTTAGTATTTGCTCCGATTATCGAAGAAATAATATTCAGAAAATTTTTAATTAAATTTTTAAAAACGAAAATATCTTCTCCACTAGTTCCATATATTTTAAGTGCAGTTATGTTTGCTATAATTCATTTAGACGGAACAGTATCAGATTTGGCTTTTCTTCCAGTCTATTTGATTTTGTCATCTTTTATTACACTAGGATATAAACTATCTAATGATAATATTTATGTAGCTATGGGAATCCATTTTCTAAATAATCTATTAAGTTTGGTTTCTATATGAGTTTAAGATCTTGGCTTAATTATAAAAAGTATATTAAGCTTGTAGAAAAAGGAAGAGAAAAATTCTTGGATGGAGAGTATGAAGATGCTCTTGTCTTCTACAAGAAAGCATTTGAATATGGTTTTTATATTGAAGATTTGAATGCTTTAGGTTTTATATATATAGAACTTGGTAAGTTGTTACTTGCTGAGGAAGTATTTAATACTGTTTTAGAGAAAAAAGGTAATAGTAATGCATTATATGGGTTAGGATGTATTGCGGAGAAAACAGGGAAGTTTGAAGAAGCTATAAAATTATATGAAGATTCAATAAGACTAAACGATAGTGTTCCTGGGGTTTACTTTGATTGTGCTTATTTATATGATGAATTAATGAAGTTCGATAAAGCCAAGGAATACTACTTAAAGGTAATTGAACTTGAGGATAATAATTTTTGGGCACATTTAAACATTGGCACAATATATGAACAAGAAAATGATTTAGTAAATTCATTAAGTCATTATGAAATTGCTTATCAAATAAATAATACTTTACCGATGATATGCTATAATTTAGGCGTAGTTCATTCTAAATTAGGGAACATAGATTTAGCAATCAGATATTATAAAGAAGAAGTCGAAAAAAAAGATAGGTATAAAAACGCATATTTCAATCTTGCAATTTTATATAAAGATCATCTAAAAGATTATCAATTAGCAAAAGAAGCATACTTAAAAGGTATAGAAGATGATAAGGAACATTATCCGATATGGTACAATTTGGGGTGCTTGTATGCTTTATTGAAAGATTATAAGAATGCTTTTGATTGCTTCTTATATATAAAATACAAAAGTCCAAAACTCTTTAATTATATTAATGAAGATGAGGAACTCTTTGAGTTTAGAAAAAGCCAAGAATATAATGATTTAATGAAATAAGCACTTTTTAGTGCTTTTCTTTTTCCTTGAGAAAAGTTAGTAATTATAGTATAATAAATACATATAAAGGTGGATAAATTATGACTGTAAATGTATTAGGGGCTGGTTTAGCCGGTAGCGAAGCTGCTTATCAATTAGTAAAAAGAGGAGTTCGTGTTAAACTATATGAAATGCGTCCAACAAAAAACACTGAAGTTCACCAAACAGATAAATTTGCTGAACTAGTATGTAGTAATTCATTTAGAGCTAAATCGATTGAAAATGCAGTTGGTTTATTAAAAGAAGAAATGAGAATGATCGGTTCTTTAATTATGGAAGCTGCTGATAATAATGAAGTTGATGCTGGTGGAGCTTTAGCTGTTGATAGAAATAATTTTTCTGATTATATAACTAACTATCTTAAAAATCATGAACTTGTTGAAGTTATAAATGAAGAAGTTACATCTATCCCTAATGGACCGACTATTATTGCTACAGGTCCACTTACTAGTGAGTCTTTAGGTAAGGATATTTTAAATTACTTTGGTGAACAAGAACTTTATTTTTATGATGCAATTGCACCGATTATAAAGGAATCTTCTATTAATAAGGAAATTGCATATTTAAAGAGCAGATATGATAAAGGTGAGGCTAGCTATTACAATTGTCCTATGACAAAGGAAGAGTTTGATAACTTTTATAATGAATTAGTAAATGCAGAAGCGGTAATGCCAGAAGAGTATGAGTTGAAAGTTTTTGAAGGTTGTATGGCTGTTGAGGATATTGCTAAGAGGGGTAAAGAAACTTTACTTTTTGGTCCTATGAAGCCAGTAGGATTAGACGACCCGAAAACTGGTAAAAGACCATATGCTGTAGTTCAATTAAGACAAGATGATGCTTTAAAAACATTATATAATATAGTTGGATTTCAAACACATTTAAAATGGCCAGAACAAAAAAGAATTGTGAGAATGATTCCCGGTTTAGAATCTGCAGAAATTGTCAGATATGGAGTTATGCACCGCAACACATATATAAATTCTCCTAAATTACTTAACAAATACTTCCAGGATAAGAAACGTGATGATCTGTTTTTTGCAGGTCAAATAACTGGGGTTGAGGGTTATTTGGAGAGTGCAGCTAGTGGAATGATTGCTTCACTGAATATGTATAGGTATCTTAATAAGGAAGAATTAATTGATTTTTCAAATGTAACTAGTTTAGGATCATTACAATATCATATTAGTACTCCAACAAAAAACTATGTTCCAATGAATGTTAATTTTGGATTATTTGAAGAATTGACGGGATATATTAAAAAGAAAGACCGTAAAAGTATATATGTTAATAGAAGTATTAATAAAATAAGTCAAATAATAGAGGATCTAAATGATTAAAGAATTCTATGATTATTTAAAAAATGAAAGAAATTATTCTGAATTTACAATAACTAGTTATATGAATGATATTAATGAATTCAATAACTTTATTAAAGGCGAAGGATATAAATCTTTGGTTGATTTAACTTCAAGTATATCTAGGCGCTACCTAACCTATTTAAATACAAAGAGGTTTAGTAAAAGAAGTGTGGCTAGGAAAATGAGTAGTTTAAGAAGTTTTTATCGATATTTAGAAAAGAATAATAAAGTTGATACTAATTATTTTCAAAACATATCATCACCTAAGATTGATAAGACTTTGCCTAAATTCTTATATTTGGAAGAGATTGAACAATTGTTTGACTCAATTAATACAAATACTGCAATTGGAAAAAGAGATTATGCTCTATTAGAATTGATGTATGGGACCGGCATTAGAGTAAGTGAGTTTTGTAAGATTAAGCTAACTGATGTTGATTTTTATAATAATGAAATTATAGTGTTAGGTAAGGGTAACAAAGAAAGATATGTTCCAATAAGTGATACTATCAAAGATGCTCTAGAAGAGTATATAAACTATGCGAGAAATGAGTTTCTTGCTCGGAATAAAGAAGAATATAATGAGCATTTATTTCTAAATTTTAAAGGTTCGGCCCTTTCAACTAGAGGTGTTAGAGTGGTTTTGGATAATATAACAGATAGAGCAGCCGAAAAATTAAAAGTTAGTCCGCATATGTTAAGACACTCTTTTGCGACTCATCTACTAGATAATGGAGCTGACTTAAGAAGTGTTCAAGAACTACTTGGGCATGAGAATTTGCAAACTACACAAATATACACGCATGTTTCTAAAGAGAGATTAAAGAAAGATTATATGGAACACTTTCCTAGGGCTAAGAGGGATAAAGATGAGAAAATTTGAAAAATTAAACAATGATGTAATTTTACCTAAAAGGCAAACTAAGTTTAGTGCTGGTTATGATTTTTATAACCCTAAAGATATCTTAATAAAGTCAAAAGAAAAAGTTATTATTCAAACGCACATTAGATGTATTATGGAAGATGATGAGTTCTTATCACTACATATTAGAAGTTCATTAGGAATTAAATATGGATTAATGCTTGCAAATGTTACTGGTATTATAGACAAAGATTACTATGGCAATAGTGATAATCACGGTCACATTTTAGTTTCAGTAATAAATACATCAGATGAAGACTATCTTCTTAAAAAAAATGAAAGATTTGTTCAAGGTATATTTCAGAAGTATTTGACTGTTGATGATGATAAAACAATTAATGATAGAATCGGAGGAATTGGTAGCACTAATTAACTTAAAACTTCTATCTTTAACTTGCATATGATAGGAAATTGTGGTATAATATATCAGGCAAAAAAAATACACACACTGTGGAGAATGTCGTCAGGTGCACTTAGGTGAGGCGGTAATCGATGAAGCAAGTGGAGGCCAAACAAAATAAAAAAGGAGAAAGAAAAAATGTCAGTAGTTACAAAAAAACAATTACTTGAAGCAGGAGTTCATTTCGGTCATAATACTCGCCGTTGGAATCCTAAAATGAAAGAGTATATTTATGAAGAAAGAAATGGTATTTATATCATTGACTTAACAAAAACTGAAAAGTTAATTGAGGATGCTTATAAAGAATTATACACAATTGTTCAAAACAATGGACGTGTTGTATTTGTTGGTACTAGAAAGCAAACTCAAGATGTTATTAAAGAAGAAGCTACACGTGCTGGTCAATTCTATGTTGATCAACGTTGGTTAGGTGGAACTCTTACAAACTTTAAAACAATTAGAAAAAGCGTAAGTAGATTATTTAAAATTGAAGAAATGGAAGAAACTGGTGTTTTTGAAGTTTTACCTAAGAAAGAAGTAATCTTACTTAAAAAAGAAAAAGAAAAATTAGAAAAATACTTTAATGGTATTAGAGATATGAGAGAACTTCCAAGTGCTATGGTTGTTATTGATCCAAAATCAGAACACAATGCAGTTGCTGAAGCTCGTAAATTAAATATCCCTGTGTTTGCATTAGTAGATACTAATTGTGATCCAGATGAAGTTGATTTTGTTATTCCTGGTAATGATGACGCTATTCGAAGTGTAAAACTAGTTGTTGGAACTATGGCTAATGCTGTTGTTGAGGCAAATGGTGGGACACCAATCGTTATTGAATTTACTGAAGAAATGAATAATGAAGATAGAAATTCAAGATTCAATAACAGAAAACCTCGTGGAAATAATTACAACAATAGAAATAGAGATAATAATTATAATAATAGAGCACCACGTGACAATAATGCTCCAAGAAAACCTTACAATCGTACTGAAAAAGTGGAAGTTACAAAAGTGGAAGCAAAACCTGCTGCTCAAGAAACTAAGAAAAGCGAATAATTAAGGAGGAATTACAATGATTAGTGCACAACTAGTTAAAGAATTACGTGAAATTACTGGCGCTGGCATGATGGATTGCAAAAAAGCGTTAGTTGAAACAAATGGAAACATTGAAGATGCAATTACATGGTTACGTGAAAAAGGCATTTCTAAAGCGGCTAAAAAATCTGATAGAGTAGCTGCAGAGGGATTATGCTCAATTGCATTAGAAAAAAATAAAGCTGTAGTATTTGAAGTAAATAGTGAAACAGATTTCGTTGCTAAAAATGAAAACTTTATTAAAGTTGTTGATGAAATAGGTCAAGCAATTTTAAATAGTGATGCAACAAACACTGAAGAAGCTTTAAAGGTTTTAAGCAATGGGAAAACTGTTGAAGAAGTTGTTGTTGCTGCAACAGCAAAGATTGGTGAAAAAATTTCATTAAGACGTGTAAATGTAATTACTAAAACTGATTCACAAGTATTTGGTGCTTATTCTCATATGGGTGGAAAAATTGTTTCACTTACATTACTTGATGGTGCTAATGATGAAGTGGCTAAAGATGTTGCAATGCACATAGCTGCTATGAAACCAGTTTACTTAGATATGACTCAAATTCCAGCTGAAGAAGTTGAAAAAGAAAGAGAAATTGCTAAGCAACAATCTTTAAATGAAGGAAAACCTCTTAACATTGTTGAAAAAATGGTTGAGGGTAGAGTTAATAAGTATTTTAAAGAAATTTGTCTTGTATATCAACCGTTTGTAAAGAATCCTGATCAAACAGTTGAACAATATGTGAAGGCAAATAATGGTAAAGTTGTTAAATTTTTGCGCCTTGAAGTTGGAGAAGGAATCGATAAGAAAGCTTGCGATTTTGTTGCCGAGGTAATGGCAGCTGTAAACAACTAATAAAAAAAGGCACAATATTTAATGTGCCTTTTTATTCAAATAAAAGGGGGTCTATCAAATTTGAGAAGAATAGTGTTAAAAATTAGTGGTGAAGCCTTGGCTTACAATGATTCTAAAGGTATAGATCATCGTAAGGTTAATGAAATAGCTCGTGAAATTAAAGCTTTGTATGAACTTGGTGATATTGAATTATGTGTTGTTGTTGGTGCTGGAAATATTTGGCGTGGTCGTGATGTAATCGATAGTGGTATGGATCGCTCAAGCGCTGATTATATGGGCATGTTGGCAACTATCCTAAATGCTTTAGCAATTCAAAATTCACTTGAAGCATTTGGATTAGATACTAGAACCATGACATCATTAGCAATCCCTAGTGTTGCAGAACCATACATAAGAAGAAAAGCTTTAAGTCATTTAGAAAAAGGTAGAATAATTATCTTTGGTGGAGGTAACGGAATTCCATTCTTCTCTACTGATACAACTGCGGCACTTAGAAGTGCAGAGTTAGGTAGTCGTCTAATACTAATGGCTAAAAATGGTGTTGACGGTGTTTACGATTCAGACCCTAGAACAAATCCAGAAGCAAAGAAATTCGCTAGACTTACACATCAAGAAGTTTTAGATAAACATCTTAATGTAATGGACCTTACTGCAGCTACTTTATGCTGTGAAAATAATATTGATATCATGGTTTTTGATATGAATGTTAAAGGTAATATTAAAAGAGCGGCCAATGATTATTCAATTGGTACGTTAATAACAAACGAAAAGGAGTAATATTATGCCACAATCAATTATTAATAATGGCGAACACAAGATGGAGAAAGCAATTGAAGCATTAGAAAAAGAATTTGCTTTAATTAGAACTAGTCGTGCTAACCCAACTGTATTAAATGGTGTGTTAGTTCCGTATTATGGAGCACCGACTCCGCTTAACCAAATTGCTCAAATTTCTGTTCCAGAACCTCAAATTTTAATGATTAAACCATTTGATAAATCTGTTTTAAAAGAAGTTGAAAAAGCAATCCAACTAGCAGACTTAAATTTGGTTCCTCAAAATGATGGAGTTGTTATAAGAATTGTTTTTCCAGCGTTAACTGAAGCTAAACGTAAAGATTTAGTTAAAGAAGTTAAAGCTAAAACAGAACATGGAAAAGTAGCGGTTCGAAATGTGAGAAGAGAAGTTATGGATCATTTAAAGAAATTAGAAAAAGATAGTGTTATTTCTGAAGACGAACTTAAGAGACATAATGATGAAGTACAAAAAATCACTGATAAATATACAGACAAGATGGATGCTTTAGCTAAGGATAAAGAAAAAGCAATTATGGAGATTTAAGAGTGTGAGGATTTCTTCATACTCTTTTTAACTATTGTTAAGGTTTAACTGATATAATAAGGGGGAAATGTGACCATATGAATAATAAAATACCTAATCATGTTGCTATTATAATGGATGGGAATGGTAGATGGGCGACCAAAAGAGGAATGCCACGAAATATTGGTCATAAAAAAGGTGCCCAAAGATTACTTAAAGTCGTCGAGTATGCCTTAGAGTTAAATATTAAATTTCTAACTGTTTATGCTTTTTCTACTGAAAACTGGAAAAGACCTGAAGCGGAAGTAAAGTATTTAATGGATTTACCATTTGCATTTTTTGGTGAAATAGAGAGAAAATTTAAGAGTAAAAACATAAAAGTTAAGGTAGTTGGTTTTAGAGATGGACTTCCTGAAAAATTGATTAAAAAAATCAATGAAGTTGAGGAAAACACTAAAAATAATGATGGAATGACTTTTAGCATTGCTTTTAACTATGGAAGCCAAGATGAAATTGTTGATGCTGTTAATTATTTAGTAGATAATAAAATAAACATAGATAAAAACACTTTTAAAAACTATTTTACATCTAAAGATTTACCAGATGTTGATTTGCTAATTAGAACAAGTGGAGAACAAAGAATAAGTAATTTCTTATTATGGCAGCTTGCATATAGTGAGCTTCATTTCACAAAAACATTATGGCCTGATTATTCAAAAAAAGAATTTGTTAGTGCTATAGAAGATTATAGTAATCGTGATAGACGATATGGAGGATTAAAATGAAAAAAAGAATAATTACAGGGGCATTACTAGTTGCAGTGCTTGTACCCGCTGTTTACTTAGGAGGAATATTCTTTTTAGTAATTGGCTTGTTACTTAGTATCGTTGCTTCATATGAAATGATGAATATGTTTTACAAGAAAGGGCCTGCCTTAAAGAAGATGAGGTTTATTGTTCCCATCTTTTCAGCATTTATAGTATTGTTTGCATATTTTGCAGCAACAGATATGGTCAATAATAACATATATCACTTTTGGGTTGTAACTTCTTTTATAGCGGCAATCTCCATTAGTTTATGTATATTAATTTTCACAAAGAAATCAACTGCTCATGATATATTGGGAACAGTAATGACTTTAGTCTACTGTGGTTTAATAATGGGTTATGTAATTAGTATTGAATACATGCAGCCAATAGCAGAAGCTGATTATATTTTAAATAATATTAAAGGTGGTAGAAGTTTTGCATACTTAATTGCTATAGTAGCATCAACTGATACAGCAGCATTCTTTTTTGGAATTAAGTTTGGTAAGCATAAACTTGCTCCGGAAATTAGTCCAAAGAAGTCGGTTGAAGGTGCAATTGCTGGTTTAATCGCTGGTGGGGTTGTTGGCGTGATTTGTGCTTTCTTGTTTAATATTATTAATTTTACTGATCATGTTACTTTCGATACAAAAATAGCAGTCATAATTTTTATATTCTTATTGTCTTTACTTTTATCTGCTAGTGTTCAAATTGGTGATTTGGTCGCTTCTAAATTAAAAAGAAGTTATGAAATTAAAGATTTCGGTAATATATTCCCAGGACATGGTGGCGTTTTAGATAGATTTGATTCGTTAATATTTGCTGGAGCTGTATATTATGTGTTTGTTCAATTTATTCAATTAGTTGTGATTGGAGTTTAGTGATGAATATTTTTCTTTTAGGAGCAACAGGGTCTATTGGGACTCAAGTATTAGATGTTATAAGAAACAAGGACTTTAAAATAGTATCTATGAGTTTTGGTAAAAATATTGATAAAGCTATTAAGCTGATTGATGAGTTTAATCCAGAATATGTTTCATGTATGCTGGAAGAAGATATGTTGTTTTTAAGTGAAAAATATTCAAACATTATATTTGGCTACGGAGATGAAGGTTTAGTTAATTGTGCAACATATTCTAATAAAAAAGGAATTTTGATAAATAGTGTTGTTGGGATTAGTGGTTTGATTCCGACTATTGAAGCAATAAAAAAAGGTAGAAATATTTTGCTTGCGAATAAAGAAACACTAGTTGTTGCTGGTGATTATATCAATAAACTTGTGGATGAATATAATGTTAAACTTTTTCCAATTGACAGTGAACATAGTGCTATATGGCAATGTTTAAATGGAAATAAAAAAGAAGAGGTTAATAAAATTATTATTACTGCTAGTGGCGGTTCTTTTAGAGATAAGACATTAGAACAATTAGCTCATGTTACCTTAGAAGATGCTTTAAAACATCCTAATTGGGAGATGGGTAAAAAAATTACAATTGATTCAGCTACGATGGTGAATAAAGGACTTGAGGTAATCGAGGCTCACCATTTATTCAGAATTGGCTATGACAGGATTGAGACAATAATTCATCCGGAAAGCATTATTCATTCGATGGTGGAATTTAATGATAAATCAATCATAGCTCAGTTGTCGAATCCTGATATGAGACTACCTATTGCATATGCAATAAATTATCCAAATAGAATTGATAATGGATATACAAAGAGTATAGATTTTGAACAAATTCGTACTCTGAATTTTAAGAAAATGGATTATAATAGGTTCAAGTTATTAAAATTAGCATATGATGTAGGAAAAATGGGTGGGGTTATGCCTGCTGTTTATAATGCGAGTAATGAGGTAGCAGTCAATTTATTTATTGATGGGAAAATTAAGTTTTTGGAAATTGAAGAAATTGTATTTTCTTCAGTTAGTAAAACTAAAAATATCATTAATCCAACAATTGATGATATAATAAATACAGATAAGTATGTTAGAAATCAAATTTGTGAAAAATTTGATTGTGAGAAAGGTTGTTAATATGGATTCTATTATTGGAATTATTGCTTTTTTGTTTGTACTAGGTATTATTATAGTAATTCATGAGGCAGGACATTTTCTTTTTGCTAGAAAATTTGGTATATTAAGTCGAGAATTTGCCTTTGGTATGGGACCACTTCTATATAAAAAGAAAAAAGGTGAAACTTTATATTCAATCAGAGCATTTCCTATTGGCGGGTTTTGTGCTATTGCTGGTGAAGAAGTTGAAAATGATCCGTTAAAAGAAATTAAAAATATTAGAGTAGATATAGTGGATGGAGTTATTACTAAGATATATATTGATCCTAAATCTGCTGAGTTTAAAAACAAACCAGAATTTATTTTAGGTGAATACGACATTTTTGATCAACAAGAAACTGGTAACTTATACATGTTTTTAAATGATGGTCATGAGGAAATTAAGTATCCTGTAGACCCTCAAGCAATGTTTGTTTTTGAGAAGCAAGAATTTCAAATTGCTCCATATAATCGAACAATTAATTCTAAAAAGAAACGTCAAAGAGCAATGGTTATTATAGGGGGTCCAATGATGAACTTCCTATTAGCCTTAATTGTGTTTTTATTAGCTGGTTTAATTGGAGGGTTTCCCGATCAATCAAGTTCAAAATTAAATGTCGTTGATGAAGGGACTCCTGCTTATGTAGCTGGATTCCAAAAAAATGATGAAATTTTGTCAATGTCAATTGATGACATAACATTGGAGATAAATAAATGGGAAGATATTTCATTGTTTATGGATCAATACTACTCAGCAGAATCTGATGTAATTGTTGTTAGCTATAAACGTGGTAATGATGTACTAGAAACTAACATTACTCCTCAGGTGGTTATCTATTCTAGTGGTATAACAAGTGACTTTACAAAAGCAGGTGTCATTGTTGGTTCTGTTGATGGTAAAAGCAAAGTGGCTGGACTAAAACCAGGAGATGAAATTACGAAAATAAACTCTATAGAAGTTTCAAGTTGGAAAGAAGTGTATAGTATTTTTATGCAAAACACTACTGGGTCCAAAGTGATCATGGAAGTTAATAGGGGTGAGGCAACTAATACTGTTGAGTTTAATCCTTATTCTAGCGAGGTTATGGATTCTCAAAAATCACTTTCAGGGGATAATGTACCTCTAGCAAGATTTATTATGAGTATATCTCCAACAAATGAGTTTAATTTAATTAAAAGCCTAGAATATTCAGTAGTTCAAACTGTTTCTTCAGGTGGATTAGTCTTCTCGACATTAAAATTATTATTTACTAGTAATGAAGTTGGAGTGGATGATTTGTCTAGTTTTGTTGGGATTTATGAACTGTCTAAAAATGTTGCAGTAAATATAGGTTTTATTGGAATATTAAATTTAATAGGATTATTAAGCGTTAATGTTGGATTGCTAAATCTTTTACCGATTCCTGCATTAGATGGTGGTAGATTAGTATTTATAGGTTATGAAGCTATCACAAAGAAAAGACCAAATCAAAAAGTTGAAACAGCTTTAATTACTGTGACAATGTTCTTGTTATTTGGTTTAATGATTTTTGCTTTTTATAACGATATATTGAGATTGATTGGAGTTAAATAAAAATGAAACAAAGTCTACTTTTTGTACCAACTTTAAGAGAAATGCCTAAAGATGCTGAAATCTCAAGTCATAAAATTCTTGTTAAAGGTGGATATATCAAACAACATGCTGCTGGTATTTACACATATTTGCCTTTAGCATATAAAATAATAAAGAAAATTGAAAATATAGTTCGCGATGAACTTGATAAAATTGGGTGTAGTGAGTTATTAATGCCAGCAATGCAGTCAAAAGACTTATGGATGGAGTCGGGGCGATGGGAAGTTTATGGTAAAGAACTTGTTCGATTGAAAGATCGTCATGACCGTGAGTTTGCATTAGGTCCTACACATGAGGAAGTTATTACATCTGTTGTTAGAGATAGCATTAATAGTTATAAAAAACTACCTCTTGCTTTATATCAAATTCAAAACAAATTTAGAGATGAGTTTAGACCTAGATTTGGATTGATGAGAGGTAGAGAATTTATTATGAAAGATTTATATACTTTTCATGTTAATGAAGAGAGTTTAGATGAATGGTATTTAAAAGTTAAACAAGCATATATAAATATTTTAGATAGAATGGGTCTAACTTACCGAATAGTTGGAGCTGATAGTGGACAAATTGGTGGCTCTGCTAGTGAAGAGTTTATGGTTTTATGTGACATTGGTGAAGATTTAATTGCTTATAGTGATGAAAGTGATTTTGCTAATAATGTAGAACTTTGTAAACTTAATGAAGGAGATCCTTCTCCTGATGGCAAAGGAACTATTAAACACGCAAAAGGAATTGAAGTTGGTCATATATTTAAGTTGGGAACTAAGTATTCTGATTCAATGAAATTGAATTTTGTTGATGTTGATGGTGTAAAAAAACCAGTGGTAATGGGTTGCTATGGAATTGGTATTAGCCGATTAATAATGGCAATTTTAGAACAACATAATTTGGATTTAAAGGTTCTATGGCCTAGTGAGGTTTCACCATTTAAGATTCATTTTATACCAATGGATAAAGAAGGTAGTCTTGGCTATGAAAAGGGATTTGAGGTTTACCAGTCATTATTAAACAAGGGTTACGAAGTATTATTCGATGATAGAAATGAATCTGCTGGAGTTAAATTTAATGATGCTGATTTAATAGGTTGTAAATATCGTGTAATATCTGGTAGAAAAATAAGTGATGGAATTTTGGAAGTGAGAAATTTAGAAGATAACTCAGTATCTATGATGACCATTGAAGAAGTTTTAAATTATAGTTTTAATTAAAGAATATTTTAAGGAGATAAGAAATGATTAAAGGATTCAATCAAGTTAATGTTTATGTTGAGGGAATGGGTATTGTTAGAAAGACTGTGAAAGTTGAAAATGGCAAAATTGTTTCTATTTCAGATGAAATTGATGATACATTAGAAACTCTAAAGGAAGATCAAATATTAGTTCCCGGTTTCATTGATAAACACATTCATGGGGCTAATCATTCAGATGGTATGTATGATACCGAAGAAGATATTCTAAATATTGCCACGACAATTGCTAAAGAAGGTGTGACTTCATTTTTGGTTACAACAATGACACAAACTGAAGAAAAAATTGATGCTGCTTTAAGTAATATTAGAAAATATATTAACAGCAATAAAACTGAAGGTGCTGAAGCTATAGGTATCCATTTAGAGGGACCATTTATTTGTACAAAGTATAAGGGAGCACAGGTTGAAGAATGTATTGTTCCTTGTGATGTGGATACTTTCAAACATTATCAAGAAATTAGTGGTAATAATATAAAACAAGTTACTTTAGCTTATGAGGAAAACGGAAAAGAATTAGTTAAGTATTTAAAGTCTCAAAATATTGTTGCTAGTATTGGACATACAAATGCTACTAGCGATGAAGCTTTTGAAGGGTTTGAAATGGGAATAACTAGTGCTACGCATACTTATAATGCGATTAGGGGAATTCATCATCGTGAAGTTGGAACCTTAGGTGCAGTATTATTAGCTGATTCTGTTTACGCTGAATTGATACCTGACTTAGTGCATGTATCTCAAAATGCCATTAAATTATTATTTAAATGTAAAGGTAAAGATCAAGTTATTGCTATTACAGATGGAATTGAGTCTAAGCATCTTCCTGAAGGGACTTATCACTTAGGAGGACAAGAGGTTTTCGTTAAAAACGGAGAAGCAAGATTACATGATGGTACTCTTGCTGGATCGACATTATTTATGAATACAGGTTTACTTAACCTTAAAAATGTAATGGGGCTGACGCTTGAGGAAACTGTTGATTTAGCTACAAAAAACCCGGCTATTAATTTAGATGTTTACAATAAAAAAGGAAGTATCAAAGTTGGCAAAGATGCTGATTTTGCGGTTATTGATAATAATTTTAATGTTTATATGTCTATTAATAGAGGTAATATAATATTTAAGAAATAATAATGGGTCTGTAAAGAATTCTGTTGATTAACATAATTTGATTATTAATAATTAGACGATAAATCGTCCCTGTCAAGAATTCTGTTGATGATTTATTTTAGTGAATATAGTAAAAAAATGGTCTATGTTA
>Ga0265293_10002343_pt1 | contig 38440 bp, 46 predicted proteins | sample Munlanlewell138R_FD_192505 | JGI IMG/M metagenome (GOLD analysis project Ga0265293, IMG submission 192505) | Leachate microbial communities from a municipal landfill in Southern Ontario, Canada - Leachate well 138R | ecosystem: Engineered > Solid waste > Landfill > Unclassified | place: Canada... | reverse complement strand
GGCGCGAGACTCATCCCCGCGGCAACCCTCAACCAGTACCTACAGGGGGCGGGCAGGGGCCAGAGCCTGCCCGTTCGGTGGCGGTCAGGGTCCATCGTTACCCACCTCTGGTTTGCGCCTGCGTGTCTTGGTTGCAGCCCCTCGCGTGTCCCACGACAGCACGGTTCGTAATTCTGGAAACGCCTCCAGCATTGCGCGTAACACCTCGCACGACCGCGCCCGGTTTGACCACAGCGCATGACCAATCATTGAGATAATCCGTGCAACTTCAGCATGGGTCAGTCGCGGAAAAAGCACCTTCAAGGCGAATGCGTCGAAGCCGCGCGGGTTGGCTAAACGTAAGCGTAGCAATTCGCGTAACAGTTTGGACAGCCGCACTCTCTGCACGTCCTCAGCCGCGGCGGAAACCTCGGCTTCATCAAGCGCGGCAAACAACACCTCATATGCATCGTCTGTGCTCAGTCCGTGCTTGGCGGCCACCCGTTCTATCATCTCATGATCCATGTTTTTCCCCCTCAACCCGGACTAACCCGCTGTTCCATCGTGCCAACTCTCGGTCGCTAATCCGCCACTGCCGACCGACGCGCCTGGCGGTCAGCAGTCCGGCGCGCATATGCCGGAGTACCGTTTCGAGGGGTACCCCCCCGATTTTTGAGGCCTGTTTTGGCGTGTAATAAGGGGACATTTGCGGTTAATTCTCCAGTTCGTCTCGGTTTGCCAATTTTGCACCCCAAAATCGACGGCCAACGCTACCGATAGCCGCCGTTACCTGCTCTGAGTCGGCCTGGAGATACGCCTCGGTAGAGCGCACGTCCGAGTGCCCCATGGCCTCTTTCGTTCCGAGCAGTGGATCGACCTTCACGCCTGAGGCCGACAGCCCCATCAAATGGTCGTGGACCCCCTCGCCAAACGTTTTTCGCATGCTGTGCGTTCCGCCAACCCGCCCCCGCAGCCGCAGCTTCATGGCTGCCCGCCGGTGCAGTTTGTAGAGCGTATGCCTGGAGATCGGCTTGCCGGTGCTGCGGGCAAACAGGTATTCGTCGCGGTGGACTACCTCCCCCCCCAAGTAGTTTTTTAACACGCCAACCAACTCCGCGCACAGCAACACGACTCGCGTTTTGCGCCGTTTCGTGTGCCGGCGCCAGATTGTCACCTCGGCCCGAAAGCTCCCGTCCATCTCCAACACGTCCCCCATTCGAACGGTGCAAATTTCGCTGGCCCGGCACCCGGTCATCACGCCGAACAGAAACGCGGCCTGGTTTCGCGGGCCCTGCTTACCCCGCGCCAACTCCGCGGCCATCATGGCGACCTCGTCCTCGGTATATGCGCGCTGACCGCCCATTTACAGCTCCTGCCACCAGTATGTGTTGCCGTCCCCGGTCAGCCGACTTTCTTCGGTCCACGACTCGGCGGTCGGGTCCCAGGTCCGCGCCCACCCCCGTTCGGCGATTCTGCGTTTGATTTGCTCCCAGCGTCCGGCGCCGATACTAGCTATCACGTCGTCCCGGTTGGCGTTGGTCGAAAACCAAGTCCGTTTTTTCGCGATGTAGCGCGCGTCAAGCATCGAAAACAGCAGAGCCCGAGCACGATCGGTGATGTTCTCCTGCCCGAAATCGTCGAATACCAGCAAATCAACCGCGCGCGCCTCTTCCAACGCCTCCCCCGCCCCCTTTTTTGCGCCACTATCCCGGCTGCACAAGTCTTCGCACCAGGTCGCGGCTTTCAGCCAGCGGGCCGACGGCCGATTGTTCCGCCACGCATCAATCACCAGCGCCCGAGCCAACGCCCTTGTTTTTCCGGCACCGGTATACGCTGCCAGCCAAATCCAGCCATCCGAATGGCTCACGCACCAGTCGAGAAGCTCCGTATTCGCACCCGGGTGCTGCCGGTCGTAACTCCAGAGTTCCCGAGGCACGCCCACGACCTGCAAATGGCGCTCCAAACGCGCTACCTGGCGCAACCGCTCCCTCTTCGCGATGCAAGCATCGCAGAACCGCTGCGCATGTGTCACACCGAGCGCGGTGACAACCGTCGTCTGTGTTCCGCACCCCTCACACGTACCATGCTGTGCCAATGCGCTAGTCATCATCACCACCTGTAATTCTTCGCTCGTGTCGCCGCTTGCCCCGCCCCCCCGAACAAATCCGGAATCTCGTCGTTCCAGCGGTCCTGATTCAGCCACGTGGCCGGATGCAGGGGCCGATACCCGGCTTGCCCGGACCGTTGCGCCTCGTAGCGCTGAAACGTGCCCAGCCCTGCCATGATCGCCTCGACCGTCGCCCCGCGCTTCAACGCCGCCCGCCAGGCTTTCCACGCTTCGCCTTTCCCGATCTTTGTCGGGACTGCCTTCCAGAATTTCTCGAAATCCTCCGAATATCCCCCCACACCCCCCTTCTTAGTATTCTTATAATTCTTGTCTTCTATAGGGGGGATTGTAAGGGGGGAAGGGCTCTGTTGTACCGTCTGTTGTACCGTTCCCGTTTCGTTTTGTTGGCTTTTTTGTTGTCCCGTTTCGGTATGTTCTGTTGTCCCGTTGCCTTGATACTTCGGCCAGTTAACTATTGATATTACGCTAATTACACGGCTTTTTTGTTGTACTATTGCGCCCTCTTCTGTTGGCTTTTCTGTTGGCTTTTCTGTTGTACCGTCTGTTGTACCGTTTTCCTGTTCGTTGAGAAAACGCCGAACCTTGCCCCGCGACCAGCCCCAACGCTCCGCCAAATCGCATTCCGACACAGCCAGTTGACCCGGCGCCAGGTCTACCTGAATGCCCCGGACGACCACACTTTTCGGCGTCCAGGCAGCTTCTAATAGCAGGTCTATCCACGCCTGTCCGGGGCTGAACGGTTTCCGCGACCAGACCTTAGAGGCTCGCACCTGCCGCCACAGCTTTATGTACCCGCTCGCCATGTTGTTGCACCCACCACCTACCCCGGAAACTCACTCCACTCGTACCCGTACAGCGACCGGCCACTCTCCCGCCGGCCCCGCCGCCGCATCAACGCCAGGCCGTCCTCGACCACCATCTCGTCGAGCGGTTCCTCTGGATTGCCTCCCGGCACCGTGCCACTGCATCTCTGGGTGCGACCGTCCGGCCATAGCCAAACGTCCCCCTCCAGCCAAGGCTCGTAACGCCACCCTACCGCCGACCACTCCCCCCACTGCTTGAAAAAAAACGCCACACACCCCGCCTCACACTGCCGCTGCAAATGCCACGCCCATTCCGGGTGCATCAGCCGCGCGTCTGGCCCCGACTCCCCCCCCGCAATCACCCAGTCCACCCCGTTCCGCCACCAGTGAGGCCCGTTGTCAATCAGCCACTGCGACAAATCCAGCGCCCCCAACAGCGGCTCCGCAGAGACCCCCCGCACCCGAAACGGCACCCCCAACAGCCGGTCGATACGGTCCGTGTGCCCCTGGCTCTCCACCGACACCAGCCCCCAAACGTGTGGCCACCCCTGCCTCCAATCGCGCGGAAAACGCTCAGGCCGCATCCTCTCCGGCCGTTTGGTCGGGACAATGAATGTCAGGTCCGGACGTTGGCGCATGATCTCCCACGCCTCCCCCCGCCACTCATCCGCCCTCTCGTGCCAGAAATCCGACCACGAACACACAAACACCCGCTGCCCGGCCGCCAATGTCAACGGCAGCCGGAAGGTCTTATCCGCCGACCGCACCACCGTCCAAGGGTCCTGCCCGTACCGCAGCTTCTCCCGGGCCATATAACAATTTTCGCACCCCCGTGACACCGGATTGCACCCCTGCCATGGATTCCACGTCGCATCCGTCCACTCGATACCCGTTTTTTCTGCCATGCCTCTCACTGCCTCCTGTCTCCGTCGGTCAACCCGGTCACCCCTCCGCCACCGCCACACACCCCGCCGAGGTCCACCGTCGATCCAGCTCGCGCCGTACCCGCACCTCCCCGCGCACCGCGCTCCAGTCCAGCTTGGCCAGCCGCCAGCGCACCACCCCCAAAACCTCTCGCGCCCCCAGGCCATCCTCGAACCCGCCCAGGTCCATCTCGTATGCCTCGCTGCCCGCTCGTGTGGTAGGATCGCGGCAAAACACATTTACCACACTCGGCCCGCCCTCCCGCAACCAACACCGCAGGCACCTCCGAACCACCTCCGCCCGCGACACCCCCAACGACTGCGCCAACACCCCGACCCGCCCGTATGTCCTGCTGTCAATTCGGATCTTCACGACCGCATCCCTTCCCTTTCCCTTCTTCCGTCTTCCGTTTTCCGTTTCCCGTCTTCCCCCCCATTACCCCCGCACCGCATCCCATAAAATCGGCACCCACACCGGCGCCAACACCACCCCGGTCGCAACAATGCCAAGAACCACCGACAACCACCACGGAGGCGTCTCCGGTTCCTCTGCCCTCGCGTCTCTGATCCGTTGCGCTATTTGCATCGCTCACTCCTTCTCGGGTGTCTTGAGAATATTGGCTCGCTCGTTTTGCTTGGGTGTCTCCGGAACATTGGCCCGCTCTTGGCTGATGGGTGTCTCATATCGCGCGGCCCGCTCCAGGCTATTGGGTGTCTCGCAACCACTGGCCCGCTCTAGCAGGTTGGGTGTCTCTGAACCAATGGCCCGCTCTTGCTTTTTGGGTGTCTCTGAACCAATGGCCCGCTCAGCCCTTCGTGGTTGCCTCATCGTCTACGGCTGTTAACACCCGCGTCAACTCGTCGCGCAGTTCGCAAAACACTTCCCGGTCCCCCTCGCCGGCGAATGTCACCCATCCCCGCCGGCACCACGCCGTCAACTGCCGCGCCAATCCAATGGCCGGGATTCCGTACTCCCGCTTCCGGTGTACCTCGTAACCCGCCCGCTGAATCGGCGCCGCCCCTTTCGGCACCCCCACCTTCACGGGCAACGCCGTCGGCGTCTCCTTCTTCCGCCCCGTCCCGAACACCAGCACCACGTGCCCGCCCCACTGTTCCACCGCCCTGGCCGACACGTTGAACAACCGCGCCACCTCCGCCGCCGACCGACCCGCCTCTATCAACTCCAACGCCACCCGCCGCCGCGCATACCCGCCGAGCGGCAGCCCGTGGGTGCTATTGTCGCGGGCGAACTCCTCCAAAACAGCCGCCCAATCACCACACTCGAGCACCTCCACCGCCGTTGCGTGATCGTCCCCGAACTCCTCCCGCATCGCCGTCACCCGGTGATTACCCCCGACCACGATCCCGTGCTTCCGGCACCACTTCACCGGCGGGAACACAGCCCCCTCCCGCAGATTCTGCCGGTACCGGCTCACCGTCACCCGATCGACCCGCCGCAAATCCAACAGCCGGTCCGACAACACCAAATCCTTGACCGCCATGCTCTCTGTCTTCACGTGCCTAACCTCCTTGTGTGCCGCCAACAAAAAAAGCCCGCCCCGGCAGCGGGGAGTAAGGGAGAAGGAGGGGTGGTAGGTGCGCTGCCGGCGCGGGCAAAATGTTCTGTCTCTGATCTCACTATCTCACTACTCCCGTGACCACCCGACCCCGATGTCTCCAGTCAACTCGGTCAATCCGGTCCTCCCGGTCAATCCACCCTCCCCGTACTAACCCGGACCGTGCTGTCCATCCACTCATCAATCTCCGACTTTCGGAACCGATAATGCCGCGCCGGCCGGAAGCACGGCACCAACCCCTGCTTCACCAACGTCAGCAAGGTCTTCCTGCAAATGCCGAGATACTCGGCTGTCTCGACCGAGGTCATCACCGGGGGCCAGAATCTCCGCTCTGTAGTGCCCATCGATACGTCTCCCTTACAACGCCAACTGATTTTCCGCCCAGTTTTGCCGCGCGTCGTCAGCTCCGCGCCCGCACGCCTGCAAAACCGCGTCGTCAGGCCAATACCCGCGGATCGCAGTCACCAACCGAGCCACTTCCACCGCCGACGGGCGTTGGTGCTTTGTCACGCGCACCACGTCCGGAGCACCAGGCCCGCCGATGAACTGCACCGTTACCCGGACGTAGGTGTCAATGGCCTGTATAATCACGCACCCCGCACGATGTTTCTGTTCCGGCATCGCCACTCTCCCTTACTGCACCACCTCTGTGGGTAGTTTACTGCCCGCCAGCGCGCGAAAATAATACCCGAGCGCCACCCTGGTAACCGACGCCTTGCTCAGGCCGTGTTCTTTCGCGTGCGTTTCCAGCACGCGCAACAGCTTGGGGCTCAGCGTTACCTGAATCTTCGGATTCGTCTCTTTTGCCATGCCTTGTGCCTTCCCGATTGGTTGCTTTTCCAATACCATACAGGTAGAAAACTACCCTTTCAACCCCATTTGTGTAATTTTCTTGACTTTTTTTACCGTCAGGTATAGATTGTTGTCGTAAGGAGGTGGTGCAGAATGAAACAGCTATCAGACTTTGCCAAAAACCTCAAGGCGAGACGGGAAGCGAAGGGCTTTTCGCAAGCAGAGCTGGCCCGACGCGCGGGCCTGTCGCGCGAGTCAATCAGTAAGTATGAAGCAGGAGGAGCTTGGAAAAACGGCAAGCATGTAACCTGGTGTCCAAAGGTCGAAAACCGCGAGCGCCTCGCCATGGCCCTTGACTGTACAACGGGGGATTTAGGCCGCGCATCGGCTGATCCGAACAAAGACCCCGGAACACTGACTGTTGCCGAGACGCCAGAAACAGAGTACGGTCTGCCGCAATCAATTTGCGCCACCAAGCCCGAGTGGTTGCGCGACCTCTGCGACGCTATCGACGAGCTCGACCCGGCTGAGAAGAGCGTCCTCGCCGGCCTTGTCGGCTCCCTTCTCAAAAAAAAGCCACAGACGGCGCATGTTCGGCCTATTCCGGCTCGTCCCCAAGCAGGATAACCCCCCCAACACAGGAGCAGCCCCATGACCCCCAAGCCCATGTCCTCGTTTCAGAATCTCGTCCTTGGTTTTGGCATCATCATCTCGTTTCTCGTCGCCGTGGCCAACACCCTGGCCCCGGTTATGGTGGCATCGGGCATGTACACTGCCGATGAAATGAGCGCACTGTCCGGCAACCCCGCCCCATGGTGGACGGTCATGCTGCTCTGCTGGATCATCTATGCCCTCGATGCCATCCGCGTAGCCATCCTCACCCCCCGCCCGCCCGAGGAATAGATGCCCCGCAAACAGACCATCGAGCGCGACGGCGTCGAGGTCTATCTCGGATTTCGCATCCGCGCCCGGCGCCGCCAGACCTGCACCCGCTACCGCGTCGAGGTTTCGAACCGCGGAGTCCGCACACGCCGCCAATTCCCCACCATCGCCCAGGCCCGGGCACATTGCGTTACCCTGGCCCGCGACCGCGAACGCCTCGGCGCCTCCGCCCTCAACCTCGACGACGCCGACCGCCAGGACGCCGCCCGCGCCAAACAACTCCTGGCCGGCTCCGGCCTCTCCATCCTCGACGCCGCCCGGATCGCCCTCGACTCCGGCCGCCACCGCGCCTCCAACCCCGTCACCGTCGCCGACCTGGTGGACAAATTCCTCGGCTGGATGCTCGACACCCCCGTCAAACTCTCCGCCCGCGTCCCGGGCCCCTACCGCCCCACCACGATCGCAGGCATCGAAAAACAACTCAGTCTCTTCGCGCGCGACCTCAACCAGACCCCCGCCGCGGACCTGGACCCCGACACCCTCCGCACCTGGCTCGACTCCCGCCAGTTCTCCCCCGCCAACTGGGACCACCACCGCCGCGCCGTCTCCATCCTCTACACCTGGGCCGCGCGCGACGGCGCCCCCCTGGCCGGCGCTGACAACCCGGCCGCCACCCTCCGCGCCTCACCGACCCCCCGCACCCTGCCCGCCATATTCCCCCCGTCCACCGTTGCCAACATCCTTGCCTGGCTCGTGGACCACGCCCCCGACCACCTCCCTTACTTCGCCGCCGGCTTCTTCGCCGGCCTGCGGCCCGAAGAGCGACGCCGCACCCATTGGACCGCCATAGACTGGGATGCCGGCGAAATCTTGATCACCGCCGCCGCCAGCAAAACCCACACCGACCGCCTTGTCACCCTAACCCCCAACCTATCGGCCTGGCTGCGCGCCTATCCCCGCCCCGACCGCCACCTCGGCGCCAGCGCTGCCGCCGCCACCAGGACGCGGGCCAAACTTCGCGAGGCCCTGGCCATCCCCTGGCCCGTCGACGTTGCCCGGCACTGCTACGCCACGTACCATTGCGCCCTGCACGGAATGGACGCCACCGCCGAACAGCTCGGCCACACCACGACCACCATATTGCACCGTCACTATCGCGGCCTCGCCCGCAACCGCACACCTGCCGCCACCGCCTACTTTTCGATTGTCCCCCCTGAAAAACTGTCCCCCCCGTGTCCCCCGCTTCCCTAACCCCTTGCCCCCCAACACCCGGCCCAGTCCTCATAATCGTCTGGTCGCAGGTTCGAACCCTGCCGGGCCCACCAATCAGTTTAGACTCTGGAAATGAAGGAGATACGGCACACCGGAAAAGTCGAAAACCGGACGATTCCGGGGACAAATCGGAGAGAAAAAACCGAAAACCGTGAGCACGGAGAGGCAAAAAAACTGTCCCCAGCGTGTCCCCGGTCCTCGTCGGCAAAAATAGGGCCGGACACACCGGAGGGGATGACGGCGCGAGGGTCCCCGGTGCGCCCGGATGGGTCAATCGTTGTGAATGTCGGCGGACGTCTCTTGGATTTGGCGGTGAATAACGGTCAATCGCCAGGCCGTAGCAGCCAGCCCGCCCACCGCAACAATCAGAGAGAGAACCGCCACGGCAAACATGCGATTTTCGCGCGCGGCCCGCAATCGAGCCGGGCAAACCTGCCAACGCTCGCTCAACGTCTGGACCTCAGACACCAGCCCGTTTCGGCGTCCGGGGCCGAAGAGCACGGTCTCGTGGTCGTTGTTGCGCTCCACAAGCACGGACAGTTGCGCGTGGATCTCGTCGAGTTTTTTGCGCTCGTCAACGGTGAGGGCCATGGTGTGCGAACTCCGCTACGTGGGCTGATACCGCGGCCACTGGCCGGGCGTGAGTTGGGCCACCAGCGTCAGCAATCCCTGTTGCTGGCGTTTGGCGGTTGTGCCTGGCGTCGGTAACGATTTCGCCCAGACGTCAGCATCGACGCGGCGGTAAATGTCGCGCACCGCCTCGGTGCAGTACCATCTGTGTTCGTGGTTGCGGGCGTGCGCAGTCCGCAGGAGCAGATTGAGGCCGATCCACGCGATAGCGCGCCAGTCGTATTTGAGCCCGATGCCCGCAAAATAAAGTGCAGAATCCCGAATCGTGCTCCGGGCGGAGTCGGTCAACCCGGCGTGGCGAAACAGGCAGACGGCAGACCGGGCGCGATGTATCCGCGCCTGATACTCAGACCACGGCGTGAGCACAAACCCGGCGCTGGTCAGAGCTTCGGCAACGTACCAATGGCTGGCGTGGAAAACTAGGATGCCATCGTGATTGCCCCAGCTCCGGAGCGTGGTCCGAATCGCCCAACCGTACAGACCGGCCGAGCGAACATGCACGATGTCGCCGGGTAGTGCTGTACCTGCGAGGGTCATTTTTGCACGTCCTCAGTCGTTGCCGCAGATTTGACGGTGGGTGCCACAGTCCCACCCGGCCCGGATTGCGCGGCGGGTCCGACCGCTGCCGATGCTGCCCTGCCAACGTCCGTAGGCACCTCCACGACCTTGCCTTGCTCGGCAGTCGTCTCGTTTTTCGCGCGCGTCTCGGATTCCGTTCCGAGGATCACCGGCGAAACCGTGAACGTGTATGTCGTGGTCGTTCGACAGCCCACCAAAAAAAACCCGATCACCAGAAACACCGCCGCCACCAGACGCACTGTGAGTGCCGTTCGCTTTTGCATCGTCAGTTTCCTTTTTGTTGTCGGCTCACTGCGGCTCATTGAGCAGTTGGGTTTGCAACTCCTTCTGCATGCGTTTCACAATTGAGGTAAATCCGCGCCATTGTTCCTCGACGATTGCCGGGCTCTCGCCGGCTGCCGGCGGCGGTGGAAAAAGGCGCAAAATGACGTTGCACAGCTCGAGTTGTTTCTGTCGATCGGGCGCTTGCGCCTGGCGACAAAGCGTGTACATATCCCGCCAGATTTCCAGCGCCTGGTCCGGGGTCGTAATCCCGCACAGATACAGCTCTTTGTACATGTCCAGCACCGCATTCACGTCCACTGTCTCGGATTTCAGCATGAGCCGAATCGCGCCCTGCAAATAGCGGCGGGCCGACACCGGCACGTTGCGCGATTTCGCAAACTCGAACTGTAGTAGCGCATATTTCAGCGCGTTTTCGTCATCGCGCAGCGCCACGTAGCACGAATAGGCATTTCCGTAGTGTTTCGCCTCCAGAAAATGCGGTAGGGCCTCGGCGATTTTTCCCGCGCGCAGCAAAAACGTTCCGATCGTGTTGGGGCGAGTGTACGTGGCATACGTGGGGGACGTATCGAGTTTCGTGGCTGCGGCCAGCGGTGCGATTTCCGCAATGGCCTGCTCTGCGGTGATTTCACCGGCGCGCACGCGCTCGGCAAGGATGACTCGCTGCGCTTCGTAGGCCTTAAAATCGATTACGACCGGGGCGGGTGCGGCCGCGGGCGGTCCGGCGGCGCCGGGCTGCTGTGCCAGTGCCAGCATAGCGGACACCTGGATCAGTGCGATAACAGCGAGGGTCACGAGTGCGATTTTCGTTTTTCTGTCCATCATTGCTCGGGTCTCCATTGGCTGCGGGTCAGTGTGTCGTGTGTCGGGTTGGTTTTCGGGGTCGGGGCGCGATTATCGGCGCCGTCTCCAGCCAGGGTGATTGTCCCGGTCCCGGCCGTCCTGTAGCGGTCTGCGATGCGTTCTCTCGTGCGGTGAACACCTCCTTTCTTCCAGTCTGGAATCTCGTGATAGGATGCATAGTATGGTTTCGGCCCTATGACCAGGGTCAGGGCCGGAGTGCCGTCCGGCAACATTCCCACCACGGCCTCGGGCCGAATCTGCGAATATCCGGCATTGAATACGACGATTCCCCCCGCGTAATCCGGGACGGCGGTTTCGATCGTCCCGCGGCGCAGGAACGACTCGCCGAGGATTGGCAGGTCGCTGCGGAGTTCGCGGGCGATCGCCGAGACCTGGCGGTGGTATTCTGCCAATTTCGCGGGCCGGCGGGTGTGCGGAATCGATGTTCCCCGCCAGGCCGGCGCGAATGCCTCGGCGTGTGTGAGCAACGGGGCCAGGCGCGCGCGGAACGTGTCGAGCCGCCGATATGGCCGGGTTTTGCCGCGGCCCTCGGGCTGTCCGTAGGCCAGGACGATCCGCCAGCCGTCGGCGTGGAGCGAATCGAGAATGCCGGCCAGGGCCCGGGAGTCCTCCCCGTGCCAGACGGCCAGGATGCCATTGTATCCGAGGGTCCGAAAATAGGCCAGCTCGGCCAGTTGGTTCGCGGACTCCGCAGGGGTGTGCGGGGTCCGCACCTCGCCGACTGCCCGGAGCGTTGCGAGGTCCGCACAGGGGACGTGCCCGAGGGGTATCTCGCTGTACTCGCGCCAGGCGCCCAGCCACTCGGCATCGTACTCCGTGGTGCCCGTTGTCCAGTCCGGATGCACGTCGGCAACCGCGTCGTAATAGCGCAGAGCGCGCTCGGCATTGCGCTCGGCCCAATTCACACGCCGGGACGGGCGCGGCCGCTGACTCTGGCTCTCGACGGTCGGCAGCGTCAGCGTTTCGACGCGCTCGACGCGCAGGTCCTCGGCCGTGGCCGCCGCCAGGCAGAGCAGGGCAAAAACCGACGGAACACGGAAAACGGAAGACGGAAAATGCCCGCCGGCAAATCGCCAATCGCCAATCTGCAATCTCAAATTCATAATAATCACCATCCCCAGGTTGCGCGCGGTGGTTTGCGTTCGGTGGCGTGGGATTTCATAAGCACGATCCACTGATCCCGCCAGCCATTGGTGCCGTCGCCGGTCGTGTCGTCTGCGAGGTCCGCATTTTCGTAGACCCCCCCGGCGATATACAATCTGAGTCGGTACAGCTCGTCCTTCGGCAGGGTCCAGTGATTGACCAGGTCGTGCCCGAATGCGTATTCCGCGCCGTCGAATGCGAGGTCCGCACCGGTCCACGAGTAGAGCGTCTGCCAGGCCCCGCCGGTCTCCCCGGGCGCCCACTGGAGCGTCACGGTATCGATGGCAATGCCGGTGATGGGGGATTTCTCGACGATCACGCGCGGAGTGACGGACAGCGCGATGGAGGAAATGGTACCACCGACAGGCGGGGTGCCTACGGCGCCCACAGAGTAGGACAGCACACCGGAATAAAACGAGACCACGTAGATATAGGTCCCGTCACCCCAGATGCCGTAATAGGTCCCGCCCTGGTCGTCGGTGTCGATATAGGTCAGATTTCCCGACCCGTCCGCGGAATACGAACGGAGACCATCAGCCCCACAGGCAGCGTAAATATAGGTCCCGTCACCCCAGACACCCCGATAGTCCTCGCCCTGGTCGTCGGTGTCGATATAGGTCAGATTTCCCGACACGTCCGCGGAATACGAGCGCAGACCGTCAGCCCCACAGGCAGCGTAAATATAGGTCCCGTCACCCCAGACACCGAAATAATTCCCGCCCTGGTCGTCGGTGTCGATATAGGTCAGATTTCCCGACCCGTCCGCGGAATACGAACGGAGACCATCAGCATTGCAGGCAGCGTAAATATAGGTCCCGTCACCCCATACATTGAGATATCCACCGCCCTGATCGTCGGTGTCAATATAGGTCAGATTTCCCGACACGTCCGCGGAATACGAGCGAAGACCGTCGGCCTCACAGGCAGCGTAAATATAGGTCCCGTCACCCCAGACGCCGTAATAGGTCCCGCCCTGGTCGTCGGTATCGATATAGGTCAGGTTTCCCGACCCGTCCGCGGAATACGAGCGCAGGCCTTCAGCCCCACAGGCAGCATAGATATAGGTCCCGTCACCCCAGATGCCGTAATAGGTCCCGCCCTGGTCGTCGGTATCGATATAGGTCAGGTTTCCCGACCCGTCCGCGGAATACGAGCGTAGGCCGTCAGGCCCAGACGCAGCATAGATATAGGTCCCGTCACCCCAGATGCCGTAATAGGTCCCGCCCTGGTCGTCGGTGTCGATATAGGTCAACTGGCCGCCATAAGCGCCACTCGTGTCGTAATCCGGGGCCGCGCCGTCCGCCGAGGCTGCCGTGCTGGTCGTGTTGACCGCGACAATTTGAACATTGGCCCACTCGGTGGGCCAGTCGAACCAGGCCAGAGCCCCGGGTCCCCAGGCAAGCAGGCCGGCGAGCAGGCCGGTGAGTAGCGCTGTGCGTCGATTTACCATGAGTGCGTCCTCAGACTCCAATCGCCCCAGGCGCTGCCGTTGTGAAACCGGACGCGCCAGTAGTAGTGTGTTCCTTGTTCGATGCTCGCGTTTGTGAATGTGTAGCTGCCGCTGTTTCCGTGGTATGCCCGGGCAACCCCGGCGCCGGTGCCTCCGCTGGCCGGCCAGGCCACGAATGCCGTGCCGTTCGAATACTCGCAGCCGGTCTGGCCGTCCCCGCCGTCGCCCGCGTCCCGGCTGTCGTTTTCCTCGATCGGGCTGGCAAAATCCGCGCTATCGTCGATCTGAATCTCGAATTGTAGGTCCCCGGTTTCGCCGCCCGTCGTCACGAACGTCCATTTATTGCCGAGGGTGTGTCCGGTGGTGGCCAGGAATTTGATTTGCACGCCATTATTCAGGGTCTGCGCGCTGCCGGTGATCGCCACCGTTGCGACATCCCACGTTGACCCGCCGTCGTCCGACCACTTGAACGTGTCCGGGATTGCCTCCGCATCGATTTCGACGACATACGTTAGGCTATTGGCGCTGGCGTAGGTGCCCGAGGTAAACATGTCGTTCACTCCGGCCCCGGTGAATGCCGGGTGTCCGATCGTGCCCGCGTCGAGCGGGATGGTGAATGGCAGCGTATAGGTGGCGCCAACGATCGACGCCCCCGCCTGTGCCTGGAATGCGATCGAGCCGTCGGCCTGGACCGCCGGCACGTCGTCCTGAGCCGCCCCGCTCGCATCGACCTTTACCCAATCCGTGCCGTCGAAATAGATCATATCACCCTTGGCCGGCACGATGGCTGCGATGTCCGCGAGGTAGGCGTGGAATGCCTGGACATTGGTCCCGATGGTCAGTCCCAGCGAGGTCCGGGCCGTGGCGCCCGATTCGGCCACCCAATTCGCGCCGTCACCGACGATGATGTTGCCGTCGGTTTTCGCCAGACCTGCGATGTCCGCCAGGGATGCGTGGTACGCCTGCACGTCGGTCCCGATCTCCAGGTCGAGCAGGGCCTTCATCGCCGCGTAGGTCGCGGCGCTCACCAGGCTCTGACCGTTGGCGCTCGGGGTGACCCCGGCCCAGGTATCGAGGTCTGCGTCCCAAGCCTGGACATTGGTCCCGATGGCCAGCCCGAGCGAGGTTCGGGCCGTGGTGCCGGATTCGGCCACCCAATTCGTACCGTCGCCGACGATGATGTTGCCGTCGGTCACGGCCAGACCTGCGATGTCGGAGAGCGTGGCCGCGGCGGGCCCCTCGACGGCCAGGCCGGTCGTGGCATCGTACTGGAGCAGCGTGCCGTCGGCCGGGGTGGCGGCGTTGTCGAACATGAGCCCGACATTGGCGGCCAAGGCCAGGAAGGCGCCGCCCGTCAGGGCCAGGCAAATTACCAGGGTGCGGAGTCTGCTCATGTTACTGCCTCGGTTGTGTATCGGCCCAAATTGTCGATCAGTATTCGCCAGCGGGTGCCATCCGCGCTGGTCAGGATCGGCCCGATGGCCGCGGTCAACCATTCCACGTCGCCGGACCCGACCAGCGGGACCTTGCGATTGTCGATCGCGTCTTGCGCGTACCGCTCGCGGAACTCTGGATACGATGGTGTTGGCGTTGCTACCGGCATGGTGTTTTTCTACACGATCGGGTCCGACACGCAGACCCGGCCCATGTTATCGACCGTCAACCGGCGGCGTTCGCCGGCGGCGTTCCGAAAAATCCACCCTTTGGTCGCGTCGGTGATCTCGATATCGCGGGTCTCGACAATCAGCGCGTAGCCGGCGTCGATGACATCCTGGTCCGCGGCGGTCCGATAGGTGGGCTCGGTGATGCCCGCTGGAATCGAGGCCGACGCGCGCGCGATATTATGGATCAGGCACGGATAGTCGAACACAATCGAGGCGGTCGAGGCGCCGAACCGACGCAGGTACAGGCGCGTATCGAATTGGATGCGATTCGTGTCGAGGTGGTCCTCGAATTCATCGGTGTAGGTATTCAGCCGGACCGAAAGCTTGCCATCCTCCGCGTCCGCGTCGGCCCAATCGCCGGCGATGTTGAATTGGTCGTCCTCCGAGAGGCACAAGACCGTGGTGGTCTGGTCGTAATCCTCGGCGACCCCCAGCTCGTAGGTATTCGACGCGTGGAACCCGACCGCCGCGCCGTCACTGTCCACGCAGGTCAGGCACAGGATAACGATTTCCTCGCGATACAGGGTCAACAGCTCCTCGCCGGCCAGGGGTACGCCGTCGGCGGAGACCAATAGACGCCGGTCCACGTCGGCGTACAGATACAGCCTGGTGATATCCGAGGTTGGCATGCCGTTTTATCCTGTTCGGGTCTCTGTATTGTGGGCGTTTTGTTCGGTTACACAAACACGAAGCCGCCGGGGACGTCCCATTTGAAAATCGGGTATGCCCAGGCGAGGGGCGATACGCCGGACTGCGCATACCACCCGATATTGTAGGTCGATCCGGAAATGGTTGGCAGTACCGGTAACGTCTCTGCCGTGGTCGGGTAATCGCTGGTGCGGGTAATCGTGGCGGCAGGCCCATCCGCGAGCTGGAAGCCCCACATTTTTCCCTCCGAAATAGCTTCCCCGTTTGCGTGAAACTGATTGGGCGGGATCTGTGTCCATATCCGGGTGTACCAATCGATCGAGCATGCGCAATCGGTAGGCAAACGAGCAATCATCCATTTTTTGCGAAATCTCGTGGCCGACACTTCAAGCTGAAGCCTGTCCCACGAGGCGGAACAGCGTAATTGCCCCCCGCCGTCCGCCACCCATGGTGCGGCAGCCCATTGCGCTGTTATCTCGCTGTGCCAATCGGGGTACGAGGCTGGATATAGGCCTACTCGTCGCCGGGCTCCATCCACGCTTTCCGGGTACAGCGTGTAGGGAGATTGCCACCGGCCGTCCATTTGGTCGTATCGTGTCCATCTGCACAGTGACAGAATACGTTTTTGCTGAACAAGCCAATATCGGAAGGCGCTGCTAAGTAGCTGTCCGGGAACGGGTACCGGGTAAAATTCGGCATCTCCAAGCGCGGCCAACACCGTTGCATCGGTCCAGTTTGGCGCGAAGTCCGCATAGTCGGCGCCGTCCCACTCGGTAGCCAGGGTATGATTGACGTACGAACGGGCAATCGGCAGCGCATCGCCCACTGTCGTCACGTAATGCCCGCGATGGGGTTCCGGGGCGGGTTTTGCGGCCAAATAAATCAGGGGGTACCGTTTTTCTTGATATGCTTGCAAAACAGCATCGATATACCGTAGAGGCAACCGCCCTTGCAACGCGTCCGGGCTCGACCAATCCAAGGTCGGGTTGTTTGGATCGTCGCAATGTTCCCAATCTGTGAAGGTCAGTGCCATTTATCGGAAAATCTCCGGCTGAATCGTCCAGAGCTCCGTGTCGGTCCCGGCCACGTCCCATTTTTCCTTGTGCGCTACGAACCAGGCATACGCGCCAGAGGTCGGGAGGGTTTCGCCGGCAGCGATCGCCCCGACCTTGATCGTGGCCCCGGTCTCGGTGGCGGTGTTGTGCCGGCCATTGGCGTACACGTTGCCCACATAGGTGGTGTCGTTGGTTTTGGCGGTCAACTGGACCGGGGCGATGTCCGCGGAGCTGCTGGCGGCCGTCCCGCCGATGACCGTGCGCAGCGGGGTGGCTTGCAGGGCCTCCTCGACCCGGCGAATCCGGCGCGAGATGTTGCGCTGTTCGCCTTCGACGCGCCGGCGGCCGAGGGCCTGCAAGTTCAGGTCCGCGAATTCGGTGCGCAGGGTGTAGGCTTCGGCCCGGGCCCCCCAGGCGAACGTCTCGGAGGTGACGACCGTGGCAATGGGCACGTACTCCCCGCCCGAGTAGGCGCTGGTGACGATCGATCCGAGCCGCAGGCCGACGGTCGGGATGGCTTCCCGCGTGTACTCGATGGTGTTGCGGATCCGCCCGTACCAGGTTGCAAGCATCGCAGCAATGCGGCGGAGCTCCACGCGATCATCGCGCTGGTACTGGCTCGCCTGCGTGGTGTCCCGGTCGATCAGGGTGTTAACGTTCGGGGTCACCCAGAGGTGATAGCCGGGCACGTAGATGGTTCGTTTCCCGCCGGTGCCGGTGCCGGTGCGGCGGAACGTGAGGCGCGTGTCGGTGTAAAATGAGATCGTAACCAGGCCGTCCTGCCAATCGTAGTACGGGGTGTATTCGCTGGTGTTGCTGCCGAAATGGTTTTTCGCCAACAGGACGTTGGATTGCGGTTTCAGCAGCACATCCATGCCCTCATCCGGGAGGTCGAGACCGACGGCCGGGTGTTCGCGCTCGGTTTTCGAGGCGTTGACGTAGGCCGAATCGACGATCAGCAGGACCAGGCCCGGGCGCTGTTCGGTCTCGGAAATCGGGAAGGTCCGTTCAAACGTGTGGGTGGGGGGTGCGAATGCGCCCGGCGTGGTGAAATCGACCGTGCCGGTGTCGGGATCCACGGTCGGGATGAGGTTCGCCCCGCCAAAGTCGGTAAAATCCCAGGCGTCGGGAATTCGGAATCCGCAATAGACCTGGCGGTACTGGTCGTCCGAGCGCTCGGTATCGCCGGCGGCAAGAAAAGAGGTTTCTTCGGCGCCGGACCAGCGGGCCGTGAGGTCGGTCAGGGCCAGGGTCGCCGTTACACGCACCGGCTCGCTGTAGACCTCGATCTCGGAGTAGGCGGCCTCGCCAACCTGCGAAATCCGCACGTCCTGCACGAGCCGGTCGGTCTCGGTGGCACTGGAGAGCGAGAGCGTTGCGGAGTTCGCAGGCACGACCGTTGTGCCCGCCACCGTGACGGCCGCGTCCACCAGGCTGTACAGGGTCAGGGCGATAGTGGCCCCGTCCACCACCGGGCGCCAGGCAAACCCATCCTGTGCGCGGATGCACTCATTGAGCAAGTCGCGAATGTTTTTCCCGGCCGGGTCGATCTGCGGGTGAATCAGGTCGAGGGCGGTCGCACAATCGCCGGAGACCAGCGACCAGGTGAAGTCCGTCTCGTCCGTGGCCTCGACCAGCAGGTACTCAATGATATCGCGGGCGCTCCAGTATTCGGCGGTGCTGCCCCAGGCGAACGTGTAGCGGCCGGAGGATTTGGCGGCGGAGCGGTTTTTCTCGCGGGCCGCGCTGCGGCCGTTGAAGGCGAGCGCGTCGCCGATCTCGCCATAGGCCGCGGTCTGCGAGGTCCGCACGAAAAGCTGATCGAGCAGGGCTTCGACGCCATATGCCTGGTAGTGCGTGATGCCGGTCGGGACGTCGGTCCCGTCGGTCAGCGTGATCGTGCCGGTGCTCTGGATCGATGGGTCGCGGAGCGTGCCGACGAAGATCGTCTGCTCCGCGCTGTCGCCGTCGGTGACCGCAATCCGGCAGTAGTGGCCGCCGATGGCCAGCGGGGCAACCGTGCGGAAGGCGCCCCCGCCGCGGGAAATGCGGCCGTACTCGTATTCGAGCGCCGCCTCGGACCGGCCCGGGGAGAGCACCGCCGACACCCGCAGTGCGTACAGGTCCGCTTGCAGGGTCAATGTTGCGGGGTCCGCACCGGTGTAGACGCGGGCATAGACGGTTTTGCGGAGGTCGTCGGACATCTAACCCCCTCCCGCGCGTTGCAGGCGCCAGGTGGCCTCGACCAGGTAGGAGTTGCCGTCGGTCGAGACGCCGAGGGGCTTGACGATCGGCACGACATCGAGAACCACGATATGCGAGTGCGACCGACCCCCGGGTTCGCGGATGGTGACGAATTGCCCGCACAGGTTCCCGAAAGCGGTGGCTGCGGACTCCGCGGCGCCGCGGTCCGCGTAGGTTTTCCGCGTCGTGACCTCGAAGGCGGGCGCGCGTTTGCCGAGCTTCGAAAGCGTGTACCCATCGACGCCCGGGCGCTCGCGGGTGACAATCTCGTTCCGCCAGGCCGGGACGCGGCCATTCCAGGCATCCATCTCGTAGATCGATATTTTCGGGGTGGTGGTGGCCATTTAGTCAACATCCTGTGAGCTGCGACGGGATTGGGCGTCGGCCAAGCGTTCGGCGGCATTGCTCATGCGATCGATGGCGGAGGACAGGCCGCCGAGCCCGGCCTCTTTGAGAAGCTGAATGTCATGCTGCCGTTGGAGGTCCAGCAGGCTGGCCATGAGAATTTTGTACCGCTCGGTGTCCTTTTTCTCGTCCGGGGTGCTTTCTTCTAGGCGCCGGGCCCAGTATTCGGGTTGGTAAGACCCGGCCAGCCCCATTTGGCCGAAGCCCATGACATTCTCGGCCATGACCCCCAGCGTACCCATAAATCCCTGCTGTTTTTGCCACTGTTGAACCAGGTTGCGGGCCTCGGTTTTGGCGACCTCGCGCTCGCGGCCGATAACCTTGTCGTCCTCGACCGCGGACCGGCCGAAGGCGGCGGCGGAGACGACCCCCTCGCGGTCGCTGCTCATCGATTGCCAGTATTGGCCCCAGCGGCCGCCGGCCGTTTCGCTGCCCGGGGCGGTGATTTTTCCTTGCGTCGAGGTCATGGTCTCGGACCACCAGCCTTCGCCACCGAGGATCGCGGGCAGGACGGCGGCCAGGTCCTTGTGGCGGCCGAAGCGCTCGAGAATGTCCTCGCGGGTCTGTTTGTCCGCATCGGCATAGATCGCTTGCAGGTTGGACAGGCGTTCGGTGGTCGATTCGCCTTCGAGCTTGCCCCACTTCAGTGAGCGCTTACCCGTGCGGGGGTCAACGCCCTCGGTCGGGGCCAGTGCCTCGCGTTCGAGTCGGGTGGCCATGTTGATGAGGGCGGTTTTCGTTTTCGAGCCCTCGGCGTCTTTCATGGCGATGTTGAGGGCCGCGGCCAGTTCGCCGGCTTGTTCGGCGCTGTCGCCGGAGAGTTTGAGCGCCTGCATGCCGGGCAGGAGTTGAAGCTGGCTCTGGAGGGTCGTGGCCCGGCTGGCGGCGCCGACGCTGGCCAGGAACGCCATGTTTTTGGTGGCGTCGTCCATGCCGGTGATCGAACGCACATCGAGGGCGCCGCCTGCGAGTTCCGCACCCTGTCCGAGCCCGATGCGTTGGGCGCTGCCGGCCAGGATCGCGGCGCTTTTGATGGCGGCCGGGGAGGCGTCGCCCCCGGCGCTGACCGCCTCGGTGAGAATCGCATACATGTCCTTGAGCTCGACGCCGGCGCCGGCCGCGGCCTTTTTGGCGAAGGCGTCGAGGGCCTTCTTGTCGCCGCCCAAAAATCCGGACATCTGGGCGTTGAACAGGTACGCCGCCATGCTGCCCGAGGTTTCTTTGGTTTTGTTGACAAATTTCTGGTGCTCTTCCAACATCTGGCGGTACGCATTTTTGACGCTGCTCACGACCTGCATGACCGCGCCGGTGACGCCGGCCACGCCGACCATGGTCCCGATGAGCCGGGTCACGCTGTCGGCGGTTTTGCCGAAGCTCGATGCGCCGCCCTTACCGGTCTCGGAAAGCTTCCCTTGCAGTCGGCCGACCTGGGTTTCGAGTTGCTGAATTTTCTGGACCATCGCCTTGGTCTCGGCGGTGACGTCGAATGCTATCGTGGCCATGCGGGGCTCACTCCTGTTGTGCGGGACGGGGAAAGGCTACTTTTTTCGCTCTTTTTCGTGTTTTTGTGCTTTTTTTACGTAAAACGGCTTGACCACACGCCTTTTAACGCTATAGTATTTTATAGAACGAAAGAGATTGGCGAGTGCCGATCTCGAAAGGGCCGAGTGGCCCGGACGCCCGAAGCCGAGTGGCAGAAGGAGCTCAGACAATGCAGACCCTCCTCGAAACCCTCCCGACTCTCTCCGACGAAGACCTCGCAACTCTCGAAACCGCGATCGCGGCCGAGCGTGAACGCCGAAATGCCGCTGAACGCCCCCCCGATGCTGTCGTTGTCACAATCGACACCGGCCACGTAGACCAGGCTATCATCGGCTATGAGCATCATCGGAGAGGGTCGAACTGGATCGCGACGGTAACACATGACCCGGCCTCCCCCGGAGGCCTGGCCCGGACGTTTTGGGCGAAAGGCTCGGGCAGTTACCGAGCGATCCCAGAAACCGTCGCCGAAGGCGACATCATCGAAGTTGCCCATGATTATACCAGCGGCGGCGGCAATCGTTCCCGCAATCGGGATTATTATCGGTTGTGGGCCGTCACCTCCGCGGAAGTGATTCTCGTCGCAACTACCAAACCCTGACCCAGTCCCGTTCCGCCTCGGGTCTCGGACGTTCGCGCCCGAGGCCCGCACGGAGCGGAACTGGCGTCGCAGGTGCGGCTCCAACCGACCCACCGAGCGGAGCGGATTCTCCGCAAGCAGGCCGGCAAGCGCCGGCACACCAGGAGACCGACGATGAATTTGACACTCACGGTAAACACAACAGGAATCGCGAAGGGGGTTTCCCCCGGAAAGTACGAAATTGAATTGGACATGGCCAAGTTCACCAGCGACGAGTTGCAAATGCTGGCTAAATTGGTTTCCGACGACCATGGCCAAAATTTCTTCTCCCCACCGATCTCCGCCCCTACAGTGGAGGCGGTGCGAGAAGTCATTTCGGAGAGACTCGCGTACGACCGCGAGGTCGCGGCGCGAGAAGCAGAAAACAGCAAGAAACTTTACGAATCTGACCTTGCTCGACTCAAAACCTTTATTACTGCTGGGCCGGAAGGAGCCCTCGGCCATGAATTTTCGCAAGGCTCGTTTTGCCGGCCCAAGCTTCCTGCGGATCTGCTCGCCGAGGCACGGGCCGTGGCCGCCGCGGGCAAGAAGCTGGCGGCAAAACGGGAGGCCGAACAGACGGCCGCCCGGGAGGCGATTGCTGCCGCGCGCATCGAGTGGATTCGCGAGCGATCCCCGCTGACCGTCGAAAAAATCGACGCCGGGTACCGGTGTGATCGAGAAATCACCAATCTGGTGGTTGACGCGTTCTTGGCGGAGCTCGACGCGAAAAACGCGCGCGCACACTTGTCGCTGGTGGGAGGCGATCCCGATGTGCGCGAGCGCACAACCCCGACCGACTTGGCGTTCTTGGCATCCAAAACATTGGGCGACCTCGGGTCGGTGTACGCAACAAAAGTCGTCTGGCTGGTGCTTGAGGATGAGGACAGCTCCAGCGGGGAAGAGCAATTCGAGGCCATCGAGGTGACACTGGCCACACCGTGGAACCCCCCCCTCGGGTACCACACGATCTATATGAGGAGTCACTCGTTCGCAAACTAACCCCGGCCCGCCGGCGTGCGCGGCGGCGATCGCGAGCAGGAGTGCTGCGGTTGCCGCCGTTTTTGTTTGTTTGTGTTTGTCAATCTGGGGCATCGGGGTTGCTCCAGTGGTCGAGTACGATTTCGGTCATGTAGTCGGCGTAAGTGACGGTGTAGCGGGCGAGGCGGTTTTGCCGCCAGAGGCGGCGGGCGATGCTTCGCCGGCTTTTTTTTTAAGAATTTCATCCACGGCGGGGAGGTCCAGAATTGCGGAAATGATCCGTTGGTAGGACTCGGAGGTAAACAGGCCCAGGGCCAAGCATTCGTCGTGGGTCAGGTCGTAATTGACCGCCACGGCCTGGGCACAGGCGCGCCGCAGGAGGTCCTCGGCCATCTGGAATTGGTCGTCCTCGGTGATGTGGTCGAAAAGCATTTGGGCCACCAGGCACACGTCCTGGTAAGCGGGGTCGAGCTCGCGGATGACGGCGCCGGTTTCGTCCAACGTCTCGCGCCAGGGAATGCGGCAGTTGGGCATATCGGCCAGGGCGACGGGGATGGTAAACATTCGGCCGCCTCCGAGTTCGACAGCGTACCCGGGGGCCATGATATCGCCGCGGGCGTCGCGTTTGGCGAAGTCCGCAGATTGGTAGTCGTTGCGGTAGCCAATCCAGTGGGCGCCGCATTTGCGCCAGGTTTGGCGCTCGGGGTTGTACGAGATCAGTACGTCCTGCTGCGGGGTGATGAGTAGGCCGCGGCCGCGGTCCGGGCCCGCGACGTTCTGTTGCGAGGTGCGCCGCCGGAATCGGTAGCGTAGTCCCTCGGGCAAGGCCGAAATGTCATCGGAAAACATGCCGCCGGCGTGGGCCGCCGGAAAGTAGTAGAGTAGCGCCGAATCCCTCATTTTGCTTTGTCCTCTGTTGTCCTGTTGTGTCACGTCCTCGCATCGGACCGGACGCGCCGGACGGCCGAGAAGATGACGCCCGCGGCCTCGGGCAGCTCCTGCATGACCTCGTCCACGAGCCAGACGCCGTCGGCGGCGGTGATTCGGTCGCCCCGGCCTTTGTACGCCAGAAGCACGAGGGGGTCGCGGATCAGGATGCGGGCCTTGACCTCGTCGTATTCGGAGCCGAACCGCATGGCCTCGGTGATGTTACCGCGGTTGACCAGTGCCCGCGTAACAAGGGTTTCGCCGTTGAGCGGTTGGTACGTGATGACCTCGACGGGCAGGACGGTATTCTCGTCGTCGATCAGAGTGTCCAGGGCGGTAGCGATTTGATCCATTACGCTCACGGTCAGACAAACTCCAGTTCCAGCTCTGCGCCCAGCAAAATCGGGTCTGTCGCCTCGTCGATTCCGACCGATACCAGCCGAATAGCGCTCAGAATCACGGCATCGGGGTTGTCGATAATTTCTTGGACGATTGCCCCGATTTGGTTTATTAGGCCTATCACCTGGTCTTGGGTGGCGACCGCCACCGCTTTCACAAAGTGGACGGCGACCGTCCGGTCGGCGTCGAAATTTGCCAGTCCCGGCCCGACACCGGTGCGGCGGTAAAGGTGCTCCTTTTCTTTCCAGCCGACGACCGCCCAGCCGTCCCCGGCAGCCAGCTCCGGACCGCCGATGCGCTCGTACACGTAGATCGTGTCCGACGACGAAAAGGCGTGAAAATTCGCGGAAGCGCGAATCCACCCCTGAACGGTCTCCAGCGGCAGGCCATACAGGCTTTGGAGTGGGAACGAGGGCATGATCTACGCTCCCGGGGCAACGGTGGCGTACTGGAGGTAGCTAGTGCCAGCCCAGGCGCTGGCCAAAAGATCGACGGTGATGCCGACCTCGCCGGGGGCCCCGCCGGCGACTTCGTCGATCGAGACCAGGCCCTTCTGGCCGGTGACGGTGTAAGTTCCATCGGGCACACCGCCCTCGTCGAGCTGGTCGAACACGGCGCTAATTGTGGTCTCGGCACCGCCGGTGTTAATCAGGGCCTGGGTGGCGGCGGCAAGCTGGCGGCAGCGAATGGCCATGGTGGCGGCTTGTTTCTCGCTATAGGCCTGGGTCGGAAAGACATAGCCGTCCTCGCCGGTGTTTTTGGCCACGGAGTAGCCAAAATTGAGATCGAAGCTGCGGACGCCGCTGAGGGCGCTGCCGAGCGTGACGGCGCCGAGCATCCAGAAATCGGAGTTGGCGGTCAGGGTGGCCGCGGTGGTCCCGACAGCGACCGGGACGGTCGTGCCATCGCTCGAAACGGCGTGCACCCGGACGGCCAGGTCGGCTTTTTCGCCGGCTTTGCCGCTGAGTTTCACGGGTTCGATGAGGCCGGCGCCGATGGTGACCGAGACGTTGCCGGTGCCGAGGCCGGTCGCGGCATCATAGGCCTTGAAATAGAGGATGAGGCCGGTTCCGGACAAGGCCGCGATGGTGTTGCAGAGGTTGATTTTGTTGGTCGAGAACTCAATCACCGGCTCGGCGCCGAGGGTCATGGCCGCGGTGGGCGAAATGGCGCCGGCGCTCTCGACGATTTTGCGCAGGCCCGGGGAGAGTTTGACCGAATCGGGCAGGACATTCGCCTGAGCCGTGCCCGAGACGCTAACGCCGATCAGTGCATGTTTTGCGATGTCCGCCATGGTAGGCTGTCTCCTGTTAGTCCGTTTGCATGGTCACGCGACCGAATGTTTTCTGCCGGGCCGTGTCCTGTTTGAGTTGAAACGCGAGGGTGGCCCTGTAGTGTTTTTTCATGGCCTCGCGCTCGTGTTCGGTGACGTGCAGAATCGCATCAACCACCGAGAAGCCGCTGTACTGATTGCGGTAGTAGACGTGGCGGGGGAGGCCGGGGAAGGTGACGCGCAGGCGCTGCATGCCGGCGCCGAAGCGGTAGCCGCCGAGGAAGGCGCTGCGGAATTCGCCGGATTTTTTCAGGGGGTCGGTGGTCTGACGACCGGCCCGGATAGCGCGCTCATGGCGCTCGGAGTAGCCGGCCAGGTCGCGCTTTGCGGAGTCCGCATAAACGGCGCCGTAGCGGGAAAACGCCTCGCGCTCGAAATGGCCGGGCGCGAACGTGTGATGCCAGAGTTTGTAGGCGGCCTCCAGGGCCGTGCGGTTGGCCCGGGGGAGGGTCTGGCGGAGTTCGCGCAAGGGTGCTGTGGGGTCGATGCTCATTTTTCTGCCGTCTCGGTCACTACGTAAAGGGGACGCCCGACCCGGCGGGAGAGTGACCGGGCCGGGCGTCGGCGGGCACACGGGATAGGGCACTTATCCCGGTTGGCACTGAGGCTTACGTCGAGATGTTGCCGAGCAGGTAACCACAGCGGACGTTCATGATGTCCTCGTCGGTGTACTGGCGGACGCGGACGACGGTGGACCGGCGGTTTTCCGCGCGGTAGCTCTCGACCAGGTTGTTCTCCGGGCAATCGCGGGTCCAAAGCCAGGTGCGGCCGAGCTGCGGGACCGCGACGCTGCGGCCGATGTGGCGGAGGAACAGCATCGCGTATTCGTCGTCCCAGACGTCGGCGCCATCGGCTTGGGCGCGGCTGCGGAAAACACGGTCGATACCGAGGATGCGGGCCAGCTCGGCTTCCTGGAGTGCGAGTTTGTCATCGATCTTCGCGCGGGCGCCGGTGCCACCGCCGCGCTTGGCGTTGATGGCGCTATTGGCCTCGATGTGGCCGAACACGGTGTCGGAAACGGCCAGGCAAATCTCGATGCCGGCGGGCAGGGCGCCGCCGACGTTGGCCAGGAGGGTGGCCACGGTGTCTTTGACATCCGTATAGGGGTTGCCGGAGTTGTCCCACTCGGTGCCGACGTTGCCGGTGTACGACGCGAAGGTCGTGCCGTTGAAAACGATGCCGGCGATACGGATTTCCTGGAGGAGCTGGGAATTGAAATACAGGTTGCGGGCCATGTCCAGCTCGGCGTCGAAATCCTCTTCGACATCCGCTTCCTGGCTGCTGTCGACCAAATCCTCGAGCCCGCGCTCGTGGCAGGCATAGCTGTGGCTCGCGGTCTGGTAATCCATGCGAGGATAGCCGGCCTTGGGCTTGCGGATATCGTCGGTGGGCCGCTCAAGGCGCTTGTCCAGGTCGGGAATGCCGACGGTGTCTTCCTTGTCGCGAGTGCGAGCCAGGGGGAGGATTTCCAGACCCATAAAGTTCGGGCCGATGGTGGTGACCGGCTTTTCCCGGAGCTCGGCCGCCAGGTCGGGGCGGGGAACGGCGTCGGATTTCATTCTTCAGGTACTCCTATGTTCTGCTTTGCAGGCGGCCGTCTTCTTTTTTCCGGGGGTGGTTGGCCTCCACCGGGCCGGGTGCGGGGACCCGGTGGAGGCCCGTCTCCGGGGGGGTATCGATTACGTGAGCGAGACGATTCCATTGGCTTGCAGGGCGTCGATGAGGGCATTGATCGCCGTGCGGTTATTGGTGGTCGCGGTGCGGACCGCGGCTACGTCGGTCTTGATCTTGGCGAGCTGGGCGGCGCTGGAGGCGATCCAGGTCTTGGCGTCGTCCGAGACCTTGCCCACGTCGGTCTTGATTTTGGCGAGCTGGGCAGCGGAGCTGGCGATCCAGGTCTTGGCGTCGTCCGAGACCTTGCCCACGTCGGTCTTGACCTTGGCGAGCTGGGCCGCGGTGGAGGCGGTCCAGGTCTTGCTGTCGTCGCTGACCTTGCCCACGTCGGTCTTGATTTTGGCGAATTGGGCCGCGCTGGAGGCAATCCAGGTCTTGGCGTCGTCCGAGACCTTGCCCACGTCGGTCTTGACTTTGGCGAGCTGGGCAGCGGTGCTGGCAATCCAGTCCTTGGAGTCGTCGGAGATGTTACCGACGTCGGTCTTGATTTTCGCGGCCTGGGCGGCGAGGGAGGCCACGCCGTTTTTGAGCGGGGTTTCGCGGGGGCGGCCGACCAGGAAGTAACACTGCTTGGCGGAGAGGTCGTCGGCGGCAGTCTGCTGAATTTGGTTGTCCACCGTGATGGTGGTTTCGAATTTGGCGGCCGCGTCGGCCACGTCGGTGAGATTGACGACGCCGAGGACGCGGTCGCCGACGGCCGTGCCGGTGAGCGAGAGCGCGCCGGTGCCGTTCTTGCCGAGCTGGGCGAGGGCAATCACAATATCGGGCACCGCGCCGATGGCGGCCAGGGTGGTACCCGCGGCGCCGCCGGTTGAGTCGGTCAGGTCCTCCTGAGTCTGGGAGGTCGGGGCGGCCAGGGTCGTGGCCGGCGTGCCGCCGGTCGAGTCGGTCAGGCTGTCCTGAGTCTGAGCGGTCGGGGCGGCCAGGGTGGTGGCGGCGACGCCGCCGGTCGAGTCGGTCAGGTCCTCCTGAGTCTGGGCGGTCGGGGCGGCCAAGGTCGTGGCCGGCGTGCCGCCGGTCGAATCGGTCAGGCTGTCCTGAGTCTGAGCGGTCGGGGCGGCCAGGGTGGTGGCGGCGACGCCGCCGGTCGAATCGGTCAGGGTGTCCTGAGTCTGAGCGGTCGGGGCGGCCAGGGTCGTGGCGGGTGTGCCGCCGGTCGAATCGGTCAGGGTGTCCTGAGTCATGGCCGAGGCGACGGTCGGATCGGAAATCAGCGATTGCAAGGCCATCAGACTGGCGGCGGTAGAGGGCAGGATTTCGATGGCCTCGCCGCTGCCGCTGGCCGCTTCGAGGGCCGTGCCGAGTTTCTCGCCAGCGACCGTGTCGTCGATTTCGCCGGCGGCGGCGCCGTAAACGGCCGCTTCGGCGGAAATGGCGCCGGCCGAGAGCACGCGGAACGTGCCGGGGGCGCTCCAGAGCTTGACAGACGCGTAATCGTCAGCATCGACCGTTTCGCAGAAAATTCCGATCGAATCCTCGCCGGCGCCGGCCAGAACGGCCTTGCCGGTGTCGAGTTTGGCGCGGCAATAGGCGGTCGAGCCGCCCGTGCCGACCTGGAAGGTTTTCCAGCCCGTGTCATTCTGTACGTTGGCCATTTTTACGGTCTCCTGTGTGGAGGGTGTCTACAGGGTATGGGTTTTGTTCGGTGCGGTTCCTGGTTGGTTTTTTTCGGTGCTTAGCTGAAAAACGCCTGGTAGTCCGCGGCGCGGGTCTTGCGCAGCTCGGCCCAGGCTTCGGACTGGCTTTTGCCGGCGGCCACGAGATCGGCGTGGGCCTCGGGAATGGGTTTCGGGGCGGCCGACTTCGCGGGCGCGGGCGGGGCGGCGGCGCTGCGGGTATCGTCCTTGGCCAGGGGGTCGGTGTGGCCCTCGGTTTTGGCCTCCAATTCGGCGACCTTGGCGGTCAGGGCCTGGATTTCGGTGGCTTTTTCGGCCAGGGCCGCGGTTTGTTCGGCGATTTTGGCGGTCAGGGTAGCGGCGCCGGCTTCGAGGGCGGCGACGTACTCGGATTCGGCGGTGATCTGCGCGATAGTGAAATCGGCGCCGAATCGCTCGGTCAGTGCGGAGATTTGGTCTTTGGTGAGCATGGTGGTCTGTTCCTCTGCTGAGTTTTCCGGGTCTTCCGGTTCGCCGGTTGCGTTGTTCGCAGATGCGCTCTCTGTATTGTGGGCGTTTTGTTCGGTGGGGGGTGAAATCTGATATTTTTCGGGCAGGGGCGGGAGCATGCACAGGGCGAGGGTGTCAGGCTGCCAGACGCTCAGTGTGGGGGCGGGTGCGTAGATGGCATCGACCAGGCCCAGGGAGAGGGCTTCGTCGGGGTCGAGCCAGCGGCCGTTGCCGTTGCCCTCGTCAAGTAGCGCGGTGATTTCGGTTTCGGTTTTTCCGGAGCGCCGCGCATAGAGGGCGATCATGCGGCCAGTGACTTTTTTCTGATCGTCGAGGATGGTCTCCAGATCGTTGGCGTTGAACATGCCCCAGAGCATGGACAAACATTTGTGGACGAGGTACAGGGCGTTTTCGCTAATCATGCGCTTGCCGGCATCGGCGGCCTGGGCGATGACGGTCGCGGCGCTGGCGGTCTGGCCGTACACGCGGGTGGTGATTTCGGCCCCGATTTCGCGGAGGGAGTCGTGGATGGCCAGGGCGTGGTCGGTGTAGCCGCCGGGGGAGGAAATGTTGACGGTGATTTTCTCGGTTTCGAGGGCGGCGAGGGCTTTCAGCTCCTTGCGCATGGCTTGCTTGGTGAGCTTTTTGGCCTCTTGCCAGGAATCGGCGTCCCAGTTGTACGCGCCAATGACGCCGTCAATCTCGATTTCGACCGCTTTGGCGGATTTTTTAGCTTGCGCGACGGTCATCCACGGGGATTTACTCAGAATCGTTGCCATTGTCGGAGGTCTCCAGGTCGGTGAGGAGTTGCACGCCGGGTGTGATCGAGGCGACCATGGGCAGGCCGGCGGCTTTTTCGGCCTCGTGCTCGATTTTGCGCTGCGCGAGGATGTCCATTACGGTGTGGCCCTGCTGTTTGGCCCAGGCTTCTTTGCTGTTCACGTTGGCCGCGACTTCCATCATGTGCGCCTTGAATGCCTTCTCGGGATCGACCTCGATCGGGGGCGGCAGGGTGATTTCGCAGGCGTAGGGGGAGCGGTCGAGACCGGCGGGAATGGAGAGAATACCGCGGCGGAGCAGGCGCTCGACGCGCCGGCGGTACAGGGCGCGGGTGGCGGCGGCCGGGACCTGCCACCACGAGAATAGGACGCGCTTGCCCATGAGCGAGGCCATGCGATTGCCGTAGTAATTGGCTCGGCTCCAATCCTGCAACACAAATTCGAGCGGGAGACCGGCGGAAAGGCCGATGTAGCGGCAGACCAGGCGGACGAAATTCTCGAACTCGTTACCCGGGGATTTCGAGTCCACAATCGTGATGTCCTCGTCCTCGTTGAGGGTGATTCCCATGCCCGGGAACAGCTCGAAATCGGGGCGGACGTCGGTGGTGTGAGATTCGCCGCGGGTTTCGGCGGCGGAATTCGAGGTGCCGAGGCGGCCGAGCGGGGAGGTGCTTTTTTCCTTGCTCTTGTGGATGGCGATGCCGAAAACGCTGGCCATTTTCTGCTGAAACAGCTTGTAGGTCATGATTTGCTCGGCCATGCGCAGGTGGTGGTACGAGGGGAGGAAGGCGGAGGCGGCGCGATAGTCGTCGAATGACTCGGGCCTGTAGCAATGCAGGAAGTGGGTGGCGGGGAGAAACTGGAATTCGGAGCGCTTGACCCGGCCATAGCGGTCGCGCGGGGAAACGTAGTAGCCGGCCGGAGCCACGCCGGCGCCGGTGTACACGCCTTGGTGGACCTGGATGCCTTCCGCGGATTGGTATTTTGCGGGGGTCGCAATCTTAGGGGCGCTCACGCCCTGGATGGCGCCGTCGGCCAGGCAGAGCAGCCCGGCATCGCCGTGGCCGAGGACCGAGCGAAGCAGGACCTGCTGATATTGCCAGAGGTTACAGATTTTGCGGGCATCGCAGAGGGCGGGATCATCGGCCCACTCGGTAAAATGGCGGGAGAGCTCGCCGTCGAAGGTTTTGTCGCCGGTGGCGGGGATGGGGCGGAGACCGGTCGGAGGAACGGTGTTGACCACGAATGTGTTGACCAGGCCACTCAACAGCGGGGCCTCGCGGACCATGGTGTCGAAGGTGTCGACCATGACCTGGCGGTCCCAATAGTTGATTTTTTCTTCGAGGGTGGAGGGGTCGTTGGGGAGGGCCCCGGATGCGCGGTCGTTGCGCAGGGGGCGGAGGGTGTCGAGGAATTCGACGCGCTGGCGGGCGAGCATGCGCGCGGCCTGCCAGGTCGGGAACGCAGAGGCTACCCAATCGACGGTGCGGGCCAGGAAGGTGGGGTCGCGGCGGCTAGTTGTCATCGAATGCGACCTCCCAGGCGCCACGGCCGTCGGTGCCGGCAGCTTCGGCGACCTCTATTTTCAGCTCGGCCCGCCAGGCACGGAGTTCGCGGAGGTGGGTAAAGGAAAATTGTTGGCCGTTGACCGTGACCATCTGCCCGCCGGTGATCAGGCGGCTAATGGCGGTCTCGACCTCTGTCAGCAGCTCGGCGGCTGTGGCCATGGCAGGACGGGCCCCGTTAGTTGAGTCGTTGCGACGAAAAACACGCGTGTCTCAACTAGTGGGGGTTTTGTTCGGTGGGAAGACGGAAAACGGAATAGGGGAAGAGATCGCGCGGAGAACGTGTTGCTTCTCCGCGCGGGCTAGAACGATGCAGATATTGTCCCTCGCGGTATAATATGGAGATCCGGACAATTACTTGTTGGCCGCTTGGAGGCGCAGTGCGTCCGCCTCCGTGATGATGCGGTACCCATGGCATGATCCTCCGCGGTCGTAATAGCACCATTCCTCGTACCCATCGAGGAAATAACCCTGCGCATCGCAGTACAGTGTAGCCTCCGCCCCGCATGACCGATACTGATTCACGTTCGTGCCCTTTAGATCCCCGTGATCGAGCGAGACCCGCGGCAAAACAACTTCTGCCGACCGCACTCTGTCGCGGGGGTATGTTTGTTCGATGGATTCCCAACGCATTTTGTGCTCCTTTTTTTTGTTTTTTTCTGCCCGTGCCCGGCCAGCCCTCGGCCAACCAGGCGATGGAGACGGACGGGCTACCGCCCGCCGCTCATCTCATTGTTGGGGCTACTCATACTCCGCGCTTGCGGCTCCACCCACGGAACGCCAGCCATGCGGAACAGGTCGCGCTCCTCGCGCACTAGCACGGCCACGCCGTCCCGCGACAACATCCCGTCCGCGCTTTTGTAACCGTTGCGGACCCATCCGCACGCCAACACGCGGTGCGAGTACTCCGCGCTGCCCGTGCGGATGGCGTAGATCAAGCCCCAGTTTTCCGCCGTGGCGAAGAAAAGATCGAGTGCTATCCCGTCCGGCAGCTTCCGTTGTGTGTACTTGCAAGGCAGTTCGCCGCGCACCTTCGGCCATGCGCTCACAATCGGCGCGATGCCGGAGGCGAACAGGCCCACGTCGTAGGGCTTTGGGATCGCCACAATCTCGATGTCGCCCACGTCGGCCTTGCGGCGGCGGATGCTCCCGGCAATCTCGATCCGGTCGCAGTGCGGCGCAAGTTGCGCCTTCACGCGCTCGGCGATGGCTGTTGCTTGGTCAAGTTTCATCGTAACCTCCAGAAGCCCCAACAAGAGGCAGCACGGTACGGCTACGCCGCCCGTGAGCTTGGTCGTTATGCGGCCCTGTTTCTGCGCTCGTGAACCGCCACAACCGCTTTTCCTGCTTCTACGACTTCATTTTTCAGGGCCGCTAACTTCTGCTCCAGACGCGCCACATCATCTGTCCGCAACGAAAGCCACGCCATGCTTTCGCGTTCCAAACGCTCCCACGCTTTTTCCGGCGTCGTGAAGTGGGTGTTTTCGTATATCTTCTGTCCGTCTGCGTCTTGGTGCGGGTACAGCCCTTGCGGGCACTGAACTTGCACGGCTTTCCATTGCTCAGTGTCGGCCCGCCACATAACAAGTGGCTGCCCGCATTCTGGATTTGGGTAAAACTCGGCATGCTCACAATTGCAGTAGTGCATCGCTAACCACTCCATTCTACGGACTCACTGCGTTCGCCGCAGATGTCCTTGTTGGTCACCTCCTGCTGTTGCGGAATTCCGGGTGGTCTGGGTAGCGGGGAAACATGGGGCAGCCGTCGATTTTCGACCAGCGGGCCGGGCCGGCGCCGGTGCGGTGTTCCAGCCAATAGGTGACGCGCTCGGGGTCGGGTCCGGGGCCTGAGGGTAACGCGAACCCCTCACGCTCGCGGCGGGCTCGGTCGGCAGCATCGAACAGGCGCTTGGCAGTGGCGTTGGTCATGTATCTGGTGATAACTGAAGACATTACTCATCCCATCCTTTCGGTTTCTGCCCGGTCACGCGCGGGCCGGGCGGGGGTTTTGGGGCGCCGATTTCGCGGAGCTGCCCTTTGAGGGCCACGCGGGCGGCCAGGGCGTATTTCGCGCAATCGAGGTAGTGATCGGGGCCGGTTTTGCGGATTTCGGTGCGTTCGACGCCCCGGGAGTCTTTGACCGTGACAGACGAGGCGCCGAGCATGTGACGCTGAAATTCGCGCGAGACATCCACGGGCAGAATCCAGTCGGCCTCGGAAAGTTCGAAGCTGCCATCGTCCTGGCGCCCTTTCTCGAACCGGCGGAACAGCTCTGCCTTGAAGTACTGGTCGTTGCAATTCAGGACCTGGACCGGGTGGGGGAGTAGTTTCGAGCTGCCGGGGTAGCTCTCCCAGGTGGTGGACCGAATCATGCCGCTGCGGGCACTGCCGGTAATGGGGACGATGAATTCGTCCTCCAGGTGCAGGTTGACGACCTCGTCGGAGCGGTATTCGGCGTCCGGGAACAGGGCGGCGACGGCGTGCTGTGTGCCGTTTGGCGACTCGTAAGTCTGTTGGCGGATCGCGTGCAGGCCGGCGAGGCCCTCGGTTTCGATTTTGCCGTGGTCGAGGAGGTAGTTGCGGGTCGCGGTGAGAGCCCAGACGGTCCAGAAATGGCAGCGTTTGTGGATGTCGGCGGTGGCGATAATGATGCAGGGGTCGTCGGTGGGGAGCTGGCCGCGCTCGTAGGTGTCGCAGTGGTGGGCGATCAGGGCCAGGCTGGCGTTGTCTTTGACGCGGCGGTAGGGGCGGGCCGCGTCGGAGTTGTCGAAATCCTGGCGGGCCTGGTCGTCCTCCTGGCCCTCGACGTACCGGGCCGCGGTGTTGCCCCAGTCGTTGTCGGTCGTGCGGGCATACCAGCCGGGCAGGTGGGTCGAAATGTAGGGGGCGCCCGGGTTGCGCGGGTGCCAATCGCCGCGCATGACCATGGGCCAACGGTGACGCTCGGGAATGAGCTGTCCGCAGTCGCGGCACTCGTACCGGGTGTTTTCGCGGATGCGGACCTGCCAGTCGCAGAGTTCCTCGGGATCGTCGCCGATGCCGCGCTCGCGCTTCGGGTAGCGGAAGCGCTCGATCTCGATGACCTGCCAGCCGGGGTTGCGTTTGCCGTCCTCGTCGAACGGTTTGTCGCCCCCTGCGCAGTGCGGGCAGGGGACGTAGTACTCGTGATAGGTGCCGTGGATGAGCGATTGCCAGCCGTCGGCTTCCTCGGTGGTGGGGGTCGTGCCGTCCATGATGCGTTTCTGTTCGCCGAACGATCCGGTACGACGGCCGACCAAGCGGAAGGAGTTGGCTTCCTTCTCGGTGGCATCGCGCCACTTGTCGATTTCGTCGCGGGCCAGGTTCATGATGGGTTCGCCGGCCATCTGGGCGGGAGAGCCAGCCCAGGCAAGGGTGATGTTGCAGGTGGTGAGATTGTACTGGTAGAGGGTCCAGTCGTGCCGATTGCCGGTGAGCAACTTGCGCAGTTCGGGGGAGTCCTCGAAAATCGGCTGTATGTGCCGACGGCTGCGGCGGGTGACGAATTCCTTGTCCGGGCCGGAGTACATCGAGGGGCCCGGACGCTCTTTGGCACACCAGGCGAGGAAAATTTGCACGAGTAGGGTTTTCCCGGTCTGGGTGGCCCAGATGTTGACCACGCGGATGAAGTGCTTGATCGCCCGGACCGGGAAACGCTGGTACGGATCGAGGCGGAGCTGGCCAGGGCGGGCGGTGACGCGGTGGGATAGCACGACCGTCTTCTCCGCCCACTCGTCTACCTCGATGTCGTCCGGCGGGTGGCCGGCGCCGGTGCGGTGTTCCAGCCAATAGGTGACGCGCTCGGGGTCGGGTCCGGGGCCTGAGGGTAACGCGAACCCCTCACGCTCGCGGCGGGCTCGGTCGGCAGCATCGAACAGGCGCTTGGCAGTGGCGTTGGTCATGTATCTGGTGATAACTGAAGACATTACTCATCCCATCCTTTCGGTTTCTGCCCGGTCACGCGCGGGCCGGGCGGGGGTTTTGGGGCGCCGATTTCGCGGAGCTGCCCTTTGAGGGCCACGCGGGCGGCCAGGGCGTATTTCGCGCAATCGAGGTAGTGATCGGGGCCGGTTTTGCGGATTTCGGTGCGTTCGACGCCCCGGGAGTCTTTGACCGTGACAGACGAGGCGCCGAGCATGTGACGCTGAAATTCGCGCGAGACATCCACGGGCAGAATCCAGTCGGCCTCGGAAAGTTCGAAGCTGCCATCGTCCTGGCGCCCTTTCTCGAACCGGCGGAACAGCTCTGCCTTGAAGTACTGGTCGTTGCAATTCAGGACCTGGACCGGGTGGGGGAGTAGTTTCGAGCTGCCGGGGTAGCTCTCCCAGGTGGTGGACCGAATCATGCCGCTGCGGGCACTGCCGGTAATGGGGACGATGAATTCGTCCTCCAGGTGCAGGTTGACGACCTCGTCGGAGCGGTATTCGGCGTCCGGGAACAGGGCGGCGACGGCGTGCTGTGTGCCGTTTGGCGACTCGTAAGTCTGTTGGCGGATCGCGTGCAGGCCGGCGAGGCCCTCGGTTTCGATTTTGCCGTGGTCGAGGAGGTAGTTGCGGGTCGCGGTGAGAGCCCAGACGGTCCAGAAATGGCAGCGTTTGTGGATGTCGGCGGTGGCGATAATGATGCAGGGGTCGTCGGTGGGGAGCTGGCCGCGCTCGTAGGTGTCGCAGTGGTGGGCGATCAGGGCCAGGCTGGCGTTGTCTTTGACGCGGCGGTAGGGGCGGGCCGCGTCGGAGTTGTCGAAATCCTGGCGGGCCTGGTCGTCCTCCTGGCCCTCGACGTACCGGGCCGCGGTGTTGCCCCAGTCGTTGTCGGTCGTGCGGGCATACCAGCCGGGCAGGTGGGTCGAAATGTAGGGGGCGCCCGGGTTGCGCGGGTGCCAATCGCCGCGCATGACCATGGGCCAACGGTGACGCTCGGGAATGAGCTGTCCGCAGTCGCGGCACTCGTACCGGGTGTTTTCGCGGATGCGGACCTGCCAGTCGCAGAGTTCCTCGGGATCGTCGCCGATGCCGCGCTCGCGCTTCGGGTAGCGGAAGCGCTCGATCTCGATGACCTGCCAGCCGGGGTTGCGTTTGCCGTCCTCGTCGAACGGTTTGTCGCCCCCTGCGCAGTGCGGGCAGGGGACGTAGTACTCGTGATAGGTGCCGTGGATGAGCGATTGCCAGCCGTCGGCTTCCTCGGTGGTGGGGGTCGTGCCGTCCATGATGCGTTTCTGTTCGCCGAACGATCCGGTACGACGGCCGACCAAGCGGAAGGAGTTGGCTTCCTTCTCGGTGGCATCGCGCCACTTGTCGATTTCGTCGCGGGCCAGGTTCATGATGGGTTCGCCGGCCATCTGGGCGGGAGAGCCAGCCCAGGCAAGGGTGATGTTGCAGGTGGTGAGATTGTACTGGTAGAGGGTCCAGTCGTGCCGATTGCCGGTGAGCAACTTGCGCAGTTCGGGGGAGTCCTCGAAAATCGGCTGTATGTGCCGACGGCTGCGGCGGGTGACGAATTCCTTGTCCGGGCCGGAGTACATCGAGGGGCCCGGACGCTCTTTGGCACACCAGGCGAGGAAAATTTGCACGAGTAGGGTTTTCCCGGTCTGGGTGGCCCAGATGTTGACCACGCGGATGAAGTGCTTGATCGCCCGGACCGGGAAACGCTGGTACGGATCGAGGCGGAGCTGGCCAGGGCGGGCGGTGACGCGGTGGGATAGCACGACCGTCTTCTCCGCCCACTCGTCTACCTCGATGTCGTCCGGCGGGTGGCCGGCGGCCGCAAACGTCTCGAGCATGCGGGCGATTTGCCAGGGGGTGTGACGGCGGTATAATGCGGAGTTGCTCACGGCAGATAATCCTCCACCTTCGCCGTCAAGAATTTCTGCTCCAACGTGCGCAGGGCGGACACGAATTGCCGCTGGAGGTAGTCACTGATAACGGCCGGGTCGTCGAGGGTGGCCAGTTCGGCGGGCAGGCTGAAACAGAGGCTCATGAGATTCGTGCGGGCGGTGCTCATGGCCTGGCCGATGATTTTGAGAGCGTCCGATAGCTCGACTTTCGGGCGGAGGCGCTGGTCGCGCTCGAAGGCCTCGCGATCAACTTTGAGGAAAGTTTCCAAAAGTTCCTTGAGGGATTTGGCAATCAGAAGCTTATCCCGCGGGGCGGCGCCCGCATAGGCGGCCGTTGTGTCCTGGACGAGTTGCGCGGCTTGGTCGCGGGCCTCGAAAATCGAGATGTCGGACGCCGGGACGGTTGCGCGGGGAGTCGCGGCCTCGGCAAACTCCGCCACCGCGGTGGCGCGCGGGTCTGGTTTCTCCAGGCTCTCCATGTAGCCCTGGAGGCGGACGGCCTCGGAGTTCTTGCCCTGGTCGATCAGCCAGTCGAAGAGTTTACCCGCGTCCCAGAGATAGCGGCGGCCGTCCGGCTGGCGCTTGAACGGGTGTTGCTGGTGTTTTTTCGAGCACCAATTGCGCACGGTGCGATCCGTCACGCCAGTAATCGCCGCGACCTGAGTGCTACTGAGTTTGCGCGGATCGGGCCTCAATGGAACATCCCTCCTACCCAGGTGGCCAGATGCAAGAACGCTGCCTCGTCGGTCAGGAGCACATAGGCCTCGTGGTGGGTGTTGTACGCCATGTTGCCCGAGCCGACGACCGTGTAGGTCAGGCCGGACGCCATGTGCAGCCCGATGGTTTTGGCGTGGATTTTTTGAGCCGCCCACCGAAACCGGCCGGGATATGCGCGGCCGACAGCCTCCAGGTGACCGTACACCTCGCCGCCGTCGCCAACCCGGGACATCGCGTCCGACAGTACCACGTCCGCCAGTTCGATGGCATGGCCCCGCAACAGACTCTCCAGACCGCCGACGGCCTCCTGGCTCAGGTTATACGTCGTAATGACCGCGCGGCGACAGTGGCCGTGCCCGAGCGTCGGATCGCACAGCACCGGCAGCCAATGCCAGGCACTCATCGCGGCATCGGTGGTCACCACAGCGGTCTGACCCCGAGACGGGACGACCTCCCGGAGGTCCTCGGGCGACCGCACCGACCCACAAATCACCCCTTCGGCATCACCGAAGAGCGTATCAAGCACAGTTTGCACGCTTTACGCCCTTTCCTAGTAACCGTTTTCGTTTCCTGTTTGGACTAGGAAACGAGATTTCAGAACATTAGACATAGAAACAGACCGGGGGCGCGAG
>Ga0265293_10002341_pt1 | contig 38446 bp, 38 predicted proteins | sample Munlanlewell138R_FD_192505 | JGI IMG/M metagenome (GOLD analysis project Ga0265293, IMG submission 192505) | Leachate microbial communities from a municipal landfill in Southern Ontario, Canada - Leachate well 138R | ecosystem: Engineered > Solid waste > Landfill > Unclassified | place: Canada... | reverse complement strand
CCATACAGGAGTAAGGGTAACCATCTTTGAGGATAAATTCATCGTGAAATTCAAATCCGGCTTGACGGCGGATGTTGATGAATAAGCTTAAAAACGAAGAGGCACTCTACGAAATTACAACGTAGGGAAATCTTTGGTACAATTAACTGGTTTCAATATTTTTTTTAATTGATTCGTACAATCTATTTCAGGGTCGATAATTGGAATAAAATCAATCTGTAATTCTTGATAACCAAATTGCGCTGGCTTAGCGCAACAATGATTTGCTTGTCCGACAAATAAAAGAGCTTCAGTGTTACTTTTTATTAGATAAGAAATATATTTTAAAAAACTAGATTGAACTTCACTTTTTTCTGGAAAATTAAATTCCGAAATACAATTTGCTTGTTCAGTTTCAGATAGAAAAACTGGCATTTCATAATTAATCATTTGTTGAATTTTGCTGTACAAAAACGCCGTACTAATATTAACATAATGGTATCTGGATACGGGGGGTTTAAATGTGGAGTCTGGATAATAGGGTGCTTCTTCATAGCAATCAAAAACTGCTATTGTATTCTTATATAAAAAGTCTATTACTTTTTTCATGTAAGCAACATGAAGAAATTCGTCATCGTCTGATGTATCAGTTTTCATAGGTTCATACATGCTTGGGTCAAAGAACACTCTTAATTTTGGCGTCATCATTTTTCCTCATTTTTCTTCTGAAGATTTCTTAAGCCAATACTCATAATTTGGCTTACCTCATTTGAATACTGAGTAAAAAACTCATCGGGGGCATCAACTATTCCTCGATACTTATCAACGCGTATTGTGCTAATATTGCTTTCTTTACCTCTTTTAGATACATAATATATGGCAACATTGTTAATTAAATCGCCATTGTCATCTTCCATAATTCTTCTAACAACTCTGTTAATTATATGATCACTATGAGTTTCAACAATAATAGATTTTTTTTGGTTTGCTAAAGTAAGCATGAAATCAGCAATTTTCATTTGCAATGAAGGATGTAGATGTATTTCTGGCTGCTCTAATAAAAGAGTTCCTTCTTTATTCATGCAAAGACCAGCTGTAATAATAGGAAGAATCTGGATTATTCCAAAACCTACATCTGCGATATTGTCACCAAAAACTTTAAGTTTCACAAATTCTGATATATTCTCAACTTGAAAGTTTTTGATATTTAAATATTCTAACCATTTATCTAAAGCGTCGGAGAAGATTACTTTTTCAGGCTCTTTAAGAAGTAGGTTATCACTTTCTGGTGGCAATAATCCAGATATTTTCTTTTTCTTGTTTTGTATAATTAGTTGTGCAGTGTATTCGCCACTAACTCCGGTATTAGCTAATTGCTCGTTATATATATATGAACGTGCAGGAGCATTCCTAAGCGGTCCCAAATAAGAAATAGCTTTATATTGCTGAGAAATGATTTTAAAAATAGAAAAAATCGCTGGTAATGTTTCCGAAAGGTTTGTATTTGAAGACCTTTCAGTATATAAGTTATTAAGCTGTAGCCCATAAAAATAACAGTGGCATTCAGATAACTTGTCACTCGTAAAACGAATATTTGTATTGGGCAGATTTGACCATGTAAGAGTAAATTTTTTCTCCGAATTTCCATTTCTCTCTAAAGAGATATTTGATTTGATCTTTTCTCCATTTATAATGGAGATAATCGATATAATATAAGATTTAATTATTGCATTCTTAAATGATGCAGCCGATACATTCTCATAGAATGTAATATCTGTAGTTATTTCGAAACTATCTACTTTTTGACCTTTACTGGCATATATTTTTTTCAATGCTTTATATGATTGTAAAGTATCTGTTGGCGCTATTAAAAAGCTCCGACCTTGATATGGATCTTCAATCTTAAAGGTATTTGAAATTTTAAAGAATGTGCCCTCTTGAAGATGGACTACATCGCTAAAGAATCCATTATTACTATAAATACCATTTAATGTGAGCGTGTCATTAGAAGCTGAATTTTCATAACTTTGCTTTAGGATAAGCAAACTCTTCAAAATGCTCGATTTACCACTACTATTGGCCCCACAAAGAATTGTAAGTGGCTTGATATTTAATTGTTCCAATATGCGAAACGATTTAAAATCTTCTAATCCAATAGATGAAAGCATATCCTTAGTCTCCTTTTCTATTCTGTTTTGAACATTACAATTGACCTGTTCCCACGCACACGCTAAAAATCAAAAAACATCTATCCTGTTCTCTCGCCAAGCCCCCAAAACACAAAACATCTATCCTGTCCTGTCGTGAAAACCTGTTATCAATCCTGTTCTCTCGCACTTAGCACAGCTTTTTGGACTTGTTCCCATGAGACAAAAATCTGTGGTCGTAAACACCCTGCTTTCGACATAAAAAACTACAAAAACCGCCTTTTCTAACCCTGTTTTTCTACCCTTGACATCAATACAACCGTCTCAACGTGGCACGAGCCAATCAGATTGATGTCGGGTCTGAATTTATGGTTTTGCGCGTTCGCGGAAATAGGTCGAGTATAGTTTTTTGGGGGTTAATCTGTTCGTGGAAACAGGTCAATGACTTTTGTCGGTTCGCGGGAACAAGTTGATTGTACTTATATGTCCCGCCATACTTACATTCAATAAGTGTCATGAGTTATCCTTTTGAAGTTTCTACGTTCAATTCCTTTAGATTTGATTCTGCAGATAATTTTCGATTCTTTCCTTGAGAATCGCATAACGTTCTTTGACATTACCTGTTTGTAGCAAGTCATTTGCTATCCACTTAGTAATATTCGTAAATTTTTTAGTTTCTTTAAATTGACTTCGTGTTATGTCAATCTTAAGTCCATATATTTTATTCCAATAATGAACCACACCATCTTGGGACATGCCGCTATATATTCGTCCACCGAAATAGTCGTGAATAATCAATGCTGTAACAGCACACTGACCAGCTGCTGGATTATCAGTTGACCATTTGGGGACATCATCCTTATATGCAGTATCGACCCCCCAAGATTTCTGTATAGCCTTTTTTAATTTCAGAAATCTATATATCATAACTACTCCTTATACGGTATCAACCAGTTAAATGCAATTAATAATGAACCTAGAACAAATAAAGTAACTGTACATTTTGAGGGGGTAGTATCAGGTAAAATCCCAGGCAAACCAATGCCTATTGCGCCTAAGAGCGATAAAATAACTCGAGCAAGCAAATAGAAATGATTTCTTTTTATTATTAAAGGAATCTTTATCGTTGTTTCAATGTCTTGATAACTACAACAGTTTAGTGTTATTTGGGTAGGAGTTTTTGATAACACACCTTTCGCTTTAAATGCAAAAACAGCAGAATCATATCTGCATTCTATTTTGGTTCTCTTATCCCCAGATGGTATTAGCAAACATTCATCGTACTCAATCTTTATTTCAGAGTCTGAAATATCGCAAAAGTTATTGTATTCAATATTGATATTTGTTCGTCCACCTTCTCTTATAACACCAGGTTTAAAAATTTTCGATAGCCCGTTTCTTGTTATCGATGCCTTAAAAAAATAGCATTTTTCAAACTTCGGATAGATATGGAGAGTTTCAATTACCTTCAGCCAACGATCTTTTTCTTCACTATCATTTGTTTTATTGGATCTATTATATGGAATAACAATATTAGGTACATTTTTTACAACGAAGGCTTCAACCTTATCCTGTGTGGTAAAATGTTTTTTTGCGAGCGAATTGATATCATTAAAATTCTTACAATTATCAAATTCTTTATTGAATACAGCATAACCCATAACTGTAAAGTCAATTAAGTAAAAATCAGAACTTTTTTTTACGTTTTTAATCGAAACCCAGCGCACTGGAATAAAAAAATGTTTGTTTTCATCTATATCCAAATTTGTCCTAAATGCTATTAAGGCTATAGTGCCTTTTATTTTACTACTACTTAGGTGTTCAATTATATCGCTATGTATGTACTTCTCTTTATATCTGAATCTGTACATACCTCCATGTGGCAGAGCTAAGACATTAAATATATCCTTTATATACTGAGGTCTGCTATCAGAGGAGAACAATGTAATTGTATTCTCTAACATATCAAACTCACCTTTCAACGAAAAGCACCGTTAGAACAAAGTTCGGTGCTTTTCGTATATTTTGTTTTCAAAAACTTGCTCTAGGGTGTCGGTAGACTCCTTTGATACTCCATTATTTCACCTACGATACTCTCGACTTCGGGTATATCAATGAAGTAACCTTGAACACGCTCTGTCCCTGATTCCGTCTTATAAAGCATATCTCCGTGCTTTTGCAGACGTTCTGCGCCGTTGTCGTCAATAATCATCCTTGAAGCAATAGCGTCATTGACTCGAAGCGCCAATCTACCATTTAATTGTGCTTTAATGTTTGTTGGGACGAGGTCAGCTGATGGCCGCTGCGTACAAAGTACCAAGTGTATGCCTCTACTCCGACCTGCTTGTGCTATTTTTCGAATCGGAGTATAAAAATCGTTCTTTTCCTGCCTACTTGAAAGTTGGTCAGTTAAATCTGCAAACTCGTCCACAATAACTATAAGCGGAGCTAGTTTAAGGTCAGCGGTCTGGTTATAAGCATCAATATCACGCTTCCTTGCATTTATCAGAAGTTCACCACGTCGTTCGGACTCGCTGTAAATGAAGTTTTTAAAGAGTTCTGTCATTTCCTCTGCATCATCAAATACTCTGCCTTCGACAAGTTGAGGTAAACCCTCAAAATACACAAAGTCTTCTCGTTTTGAGGATGACAAGAGAATCTGACAGTCGTCAGAATGAGGGTGTGTTTTGAGTATTGAGCAGAGCAATGTATAGAGGAACACGGATTTCCCTGACCCCGTGCTGCCCCCTACCAATAAATGAGGCAACTCTTTTAGATTTTTGAAAATATCTTTTCCATCTGGTGTCCTTCCAAGTGGGAAAAATAATTGTTCTTTAGAAGACACAACGGGTATGCTGTCGCGAATATCAGAAAATAATACCGTATCTCTATTAGTACGCGGAACATCAAGGAAAGTATCCGAATTGGAATCTGTCTGAACTAAGACTCCGTTTCTGCGCATTTCTCGACCGATATCTTCAAGTCGGTCGCGCAGAACAGATATTCGTTGCCCACGGGATAACTTGAATGGAAACCTTATAATGCTGGAACCAATGATTGCTTTAGAGGGTTCGCACTCGGCAATTTGAATGCCGTAGCCATCACAAGACCGCTTAAAATCATTAGCAAGTTTAGTGATTTCCTCCGGCTTTTCTGTTTCATTTACTTGCTGCGTAGTAAGGGGTGAATCAATCATTTCTACTTCATTTTGCGATTGTCGTATTTCTTCTATTGTGTCAGACATGGCGTTTCCCCGCGATGAATCGAGTTGTTGTGTTTCGTTTCCTTGCGTAACAGGACTTTCCGTAAAATCATCACTTGATGAAAAACCCTCAGAATTAGGAATGTCATTTGATGTATCAAAGTCAGGATTGTTCCAGTCTGTTGTTGATTGGGTTGTGGTCTCAAAAATATACTCTTGAATGTCGTTGGTCGTTAACGTTATATAGTCAATTTCGCAGTCCATATGCGTCCTATGCTTGCAGCAAACAGGGGACTGAGGAGTCGGTTCACCTAATTTAACGTGAACAAGCAAACCCCTGACAACAACATTGAAGGCGGTTGAACTGTTTCTACCGAATAATTTCTTGAAAATAGAATCCCATTTTTGTTGCCATTCGTGATCATGCAGTTCTCTAAAGCATTCTGATACAATTTGGAATTTAAGAACTTCTTTACGCGCCGAAGTAAACATGTTTTCGGAATGGCCGTCAAACATGTCACGAATCATCAGAATTACTGAAACGATTTGGTCGGCAGCATGTCCTACAAGTACCCTCTCACCGCCTTCAATCACCTCAACACGAGCATCGGGAGATTCATCGCGTGTTTTTACCTCAATAGGTTCGATATAGAGGGTATTGCAACTCTCATCGTAACGAAGGCCAATTAAATCTGCTCTGTCATCGCTATCAACAATATTATTGTCTCTCAACCACAGACGGGCATCGTGGGTGTCTAAAGAAGCCACGAGAGAATTTGGGTGTTTCTGTGAATAGTATTTTGCCGTGAAAACAGTGCCAATCAACCCTTTTCGGCGATTATCAATGGCTACACTGTCGCTACCATTACGTGGTATGCTTATTAAACCATCAGACGAAATGTGTCCGAAGTCAGTCAGGATCTTTTTCAATACTTCGCGCTGTGGATACAGATTGTACTTTCTTAACAATGCCATGTATTGTTCAAGAATGCGTGAATTCTCGGAAGCCCATATCCCGACTGTGCGATGTCCATAACGTTTTTCTCCGATAGGGATGGTCTCTACTGGAATGTAATTGTTTATGGTGCGGTCAGCGGCAACAAGCCAAACTGTTTGTTTTTCCTTTACAGTGGTAAGCAAAGCCCTGATGTCAGCATCCGGGTTATAAGTCGGACGTGGTGTTCTATTAAAACTTGTTAGGTCAGCTGTTCGCATCAACTTGTGATAGTCGCCAATGATACCTGACTCCATATCCGTTGACGGGAATATCTCTCCGCGATGGGTAAGGGTGTCGTAATCATAATCATAAGTAACGACAAGCGGATTGATATACAATTGTTGTGTTGTAGGTCCATGTTCGATACTATACGAAGACTGGTCAAAATAAAAAGCAACATGAACAGGGCGCTCTGTAAGTTCGGTTTTGATGTCCTGAAGATTGTCGACATTACGAATGCTCACCAGCAGTCTACCTTGTCGGATAAATTCGCCGATTTCATAATCCTTGGAATCGTATTCCAACTTAGCCAATTCAGTGTTACCGTTTTGACCGTGAGTAAGGAATATCGTATATACAACTTTTCCTCCTGTGTTCTTTTGTAAATAGTCCTTTAAAGATCTCAGCACGTTGGCGTTACTCGGGGCATCCACGGTACATATTCGGACTTCCTTCTGCGTATAAGGAGCAAATGCAAGCCAGCGCGAGAGAATTTCCTCTACACATTCAATGCCATCGCTTCCAAGATAGCGATTTGTCTTATTCTCAAAGGTAGGCAACATCTCTATTGCACCAGAACAAGGTAGTTCTACATTTGTATTGTCTGTTGTGATAGAGTTGTCCACAACAAGGAAGTTTAGTACTTGTGGCAAATCAGTAAAAACCGTTGCAAGGTTTTCTGCATCTTTTTCATCGAACTCGTCGTTTTTATCAATTGACTTAAACACTTCGTAATATCGCCAAAGAAACAGTGGATGCAAAGGCATAAGAATACCTTTCCATTCTGATGGTGTCTTAATGTAGAGGACATCAAGTAAAAGCAGCGAACGCGCCACAGAGCGAGTCACATTATGACTTATCGTATGCATTATAGGTTCGTTGTTATTAAATATGCGGAGCAACTCAGTCCATTTTTCTGTATATAGATAAAGTACGTTTTTCAAATCCGCATCTGAACTAAATGCCAAAATTGGGAAGTACATTATAAGATCAAGGCTTGCTAGCAATTTATCACGGTAAGCAACGAGATCTGTAATTACTGGTGAAAATTCAAATGTCGAGTCTGTCATGTTACGTTGTTTAAATTGCTCATCGAAACGACGTAGCAGTTTAAACAATGATGTATTGTCATAACCCGTAATAGAATCCGATGATTCGGGTTCAAAAATATCGCATGAAACTATGCTTCCTGCAATGGCATCACGAAGGACAGATTCTTCGGTCTGCATTATACCTCCCCAATAATCCTGTGAGCAAAACTGATGCACCAATTTCGGTAGTGGGGTATCATGCCTGTCTAGTACAATTTTTCTGCTTTCAAACTCTCCGCCAATTTGGCCTATTTCTGTATCGCCAGATTCAAAATGGGCACGAACCTTTTCAAGTAACTCCGACAAATAATCCTTATTCTCTTCAAATGAAAGAACAACGCAGCGAGCTACTATATCATTAAGTTCCTTCTCGCGGATTATTTTTTCGGTTGTACCACCGCTACCTCCATCACCATTGCCGGTTGATGTTCCTCTGTTTTTTTTCACTGGTTTAGTCGCGACCAATAATTCTCTAACAGTTGTATAATCCAGTTCTCTTAGTGTTTCGCGGTTACCATATTTGAAAAAGTTTTGTAGGTTACGATAAGCTGCCTGATATCGGTCACGGTCTTCATCATTTGCTTTTGCTAGGGCACTGGATAAACGTTTCCTGTGTGCTTCGCTAATTTGCCCGATGGCAATAATCAATTTTCTGTTTTCAGCAAGTTGTTCTTCTGGTTTTACCCTGGTACCGAGAATTGTTTTGTCAGATAGCAAACCCAATCTCCACATATTATTTGGAATGCAGTCAGTGTTGGGCGTACCATCGGGGGAAGTTTCCATTTCAATGCTCCGGGAGAATTCGTATAGTGATTCAAATGAAAATGAATCTATTGATGACTTCAAAGCTTCCCAGAAATTCCGAGACGGGATATTTGTCTGTTGGTCTGCACATTTGTTAATTAACCTCTCTGAAACGGCACGAACAGTAACAACATCAAGTTCTTTAAGCGAATGAAGTTTGTCGCTATCGTTACTGATGAAGACTACAATTCGTCCAGCATATGTGGGATCACTACGCCATCTAACCGCGTCTTCAACTTGCACACTAAGATGCAATTTATCGTTATCGGTCTCAGTGCAACTATAGCCAACGGCAACAGCATATATTTTGTTGTTTATTTTATCGGTTAAAGAACGCAAAATATCAAATGGAGAGATATCGCTAAATCCCTTAACTATCAACCCGACTTTTGCGGTTTCTAAACTGCTTTCAAGCACCTCTACGAGGAGTTCAGATTTTGTCATTACTTGTTCCCTCCAAACTGAATTTGCATAATGCCATCAGGCAATTGTTCTGCGAAGTTCATTCTTTGTAACGCTTCTGCGAACAATTCAAAATTTACTGCAAGAGCATCAGTATCAGCATAAACGATACTGCCAATATTCTTTAGTCGAGTTGCGTCTTCCTCTGTACCTCCGACGACAATACCTAAGCGGTTGTACAGGCGGTCACGCAGCTCAGAAGAGGTAATGGTTTCATCCGGCATTACGCAGCAACGTAGCAGAGATTCAAGAATATCTTCTGCAAGTATAAACCGCTTGTCCGTATGAAAGTTGGTTGGTGGATAAAGAAGACCAATCTCCGTGCCAAGTTTTCTCATATAGTTAACTGGGTGGGAGGTTGCTTCTATGGCTATCATATCGTTTATAGACATACCCACTTCCAACCGCGCTTCATTATCACACATAGAAGCAATATTGATTTTAGCTATTTCCCACATGGAAGTAAGTTCTTCTTTTGTCTTAGCATTAACAGTTTTACCTTTATCATATACAGGTACATCCGCTTGTAACAACCCGTCTTTTCCATACCCCAACCTATTAAGCTCCTGTGCGAACCCCCAAGCATAAAATCTGCTTATGGCCTTGTGAAGTTGAGAATAGCACAAACCTGAGGTCTGAGAAACGCTGCTTTTTTTACCGCTAGTGAAGTCCAAGAGTATCGGCCGGAATTCTCCGTCGTCATAAAAGGACTCTAGTAATGACATATAACGAATAAGTTCATAACAGCAAAAAAGAATAAACAGTCTTAATTGTGCTAATTTGTTAGGGTGGTTTTCTAATTGAAACTTTAAACATTCTCCGGCATTCCTAAAACTAATGAGATATTTCTTAAGACTATCATTTGGATTTTCAAAAGCAACAATGTTTGAATGCCGTAGAAATGTTTCGACTGGATTTATGTCTCCGTTGTCAATAACCGGTTCAAATATAAGAGAGATAGCATCATTGTTGTTCGTTAAGATGGTTTTAATATAATTGCCAAGTGAGGGACAATACTCCTTTATAAGTCCTCCTATAAATTCACCAGCATCTTCAAGTATTCCTTTAGCTGTAACAAACTGGATTGCCCCTGCTGAATATGCCAGCATATGATCATTAATACCATAAACCCCATTATCGGCATTTAATAGCTTTTGGAGCATCCACCGAAAACTCTCTATTTCATGCTCGCTAATTTCAGTAATGTCTATTGCATTATTATCACATAAATATTCAATAACTTCACTAATTTTATTACCTCGAGGAATTTGACCTTTAGCTCCCATAACATAGGAGAGCTTTTTTATTCCCTCAGCCGTAAAAGATTGACCTAGTATAACCCTAAAGGCACCCGTAGCAATATGTACAGGTTTTATCTTTCCACTTTGGGGATTAAATCCAACATATTTTTTATCAACTTCTTGACGAAGTTCGTGCATTGAAAAAACATCCATTCTAATTCACCTCACAGTTGTACTCTGCGGATATCGATAGAGAGGTATTTCTTATCCTCTCTGTCAATCTTCACAGACAGTTCCTTCTTATCGCTGATGTCTAACATTGTTAGTGTTATTTCGCCATTTCCATCCAAGTCAGTAATTTGCTGGAGTTGCTCGATGAAACGCCAGACCCTTTTTGTTGTTTCGTTATCCTTAATGAGCAACATCGGAACACCTCGTTCTGCTTCCAAAAGAAGGCGATACAGCTCAAAATCCACTTTTAAGAAGATGCTCGGTGTATCTTTGCGCTGTAATCTAACGTAGTTCTCACGTGTTTTAATGGCTACCCGCATCGATTCAATCAATGCGGGTCTACCAATAGATAGATGTGTTGCTTTCAGGTTGCCTGCGGAAATAAGCAACTTCCGAGGAGCATTATTAAAACGATGCCCATTCCACATTTCAATCTCAGACTTATTTCTACGTCCAAAAAAAGAATTTAATTTACCGATTAGTTCCTTAACGCAAGCCTTATCTTCCTGAAGCAAGAACCTTTGATATTTGGCAACGTCGTCATCGCTTATTTCAAGTAGCACACTTCCACGCTCGTTAAAGAAGAAGAACGCCCGTTTTCTCAGCTCGAATTGTTTCAAATTACTACTGTCTATAACTTCTGTGGATCGAAATCGTTCCTGTGTCCAAGTTTCTGCAGGAAGTTTGGCAGTCAGAAGTTCTTCATCAATAACGGGATGAGACACCGACGAAGGGTCAAATGAATCGCGTATGTACTCAAAAACTGAACCTTCTCCTCCTTTATAAATAAGCGAAAGCAGGTTGTATTCGTTGTTTTCTGCAGTGGAAGCTAACTGCTGACAACTTCTATCACCAAACAAAAGGAAAGAAAGAAAACTCAATAATTCGCGAAGAGAAACGTGTTGTCCTATTAGAGCAACCCGCGCAAACAAGACATCCAACCTTTCTTGAAATGTCGAATCTCTCAACAGTTCTCTGTTAACATGAACAGGACAAGATGCGCGCAAGTTACACGACGAACACTCGCTATAGAAAGAATCTGAAGTGATTTTCTCAATTGCTCTTGAGACAATGTCTTTGTGTAATATTTCTCTTCTGCTAAGATCAAAGGCAACAACACCTGCGTCGTTATCTTCTTCGGAAGGCGAATCAGAAAAAACGACTGCATTCGCCATCTGATTTGCAGCGGATACCGCAGGGGCATACTGGGGGTATTGCCTTGCCAGCGAGAAAAGCACGGCGGCATTTATTGCAAGCACATACGGGCGATTATTATCCCGTGCTTGTTTCCATTCTGAATAAAGTTGCTCGTTAGTAAGACAACTTGCATCAATTTCAACAACCGGCGGGTTGTTATACCCCTCAAGAGTTTCACTCAAGACACGAATGATGTGTGTCTTTCCATCTCCTGGGCTTCCTGTTAATACGACATCCTTGCCGTCCCTTACGGCATTCAAGACTGCTTCGTCAAGGTCTGTTTGGATGTGGATATTACTGAGCAAGTCTGCAGTCTGCTTGTCTGCATATGCGCTACTTCCTCTATATAGACTTCTCACAAAATCCAGACCAAGTTGAGTAGTAGGAACGGTGTTTTCCACAACAGTATCCTCCAATCGCTTAAATTCCCAGTCGCTGGGTTCTCTCAGTTGTTCACTTACGCGAACACGGTTTATATCGAAGTTTCGCAATCTCTGAAATATCGGTTCGTATTTAACGCGACTCGCTAACCATCTGTCAGACCAATAATGAATTATTGCAGTAGTCTTTTCACGAACTATTTGCGGTGTCAACGGCGTATCGAAATAATATTCAGGTGCATCGTCTCTTCCGAGCAAATATTCCTTTGCATTGCGAGCGAGAAATGCTCCGTACACGATGCGAGACATCGCATGTTTTGCTAGCTCACTGGCTTCGCTTGGTGTTACTTCAAGAAGTTCCCTGATAGATAGATTTATTAATCGAAGTTTTGGACTTGGACCTTCTCCGAAAACATGGTTAATCCTTGTATAACCGATATTCTCTGCAGCCTCGACAAGTGCTGCTGTTGTTGATCTTCCAATGTGAAGAGTGCCGAAACCGATGGTCTTACCTAATTCAGCCCATCTAATTTCATAATCATCGCCCAAAACTTCTTTAGGCAATTTCAGCCGATTATACTGACTTGAACCTACAAAATAAAGCGATGTAGTTCCTACATACACCAAGTCAGCAGGACGAATTACGACTTCACCTTTTAACCGAGAAGCAATATCGCTTTGGCGCTGACCATACCGTGTTTTATAGTCGAATATTATCTGCGGAGTTAGAGCTAACAACGCTGCGAGTTTTCCGCCTAAAATTTCATTGTACGGCGGGATTGCTCCACACACATTAAGTTCAAGCATGCTTGTTCCTATATGTTTACTTTTCTGTGCGATAAGGGCGTTACGAATAGCAGAGTAGCCTTTTTCTGTATCTAAAAAAGCAATCCATTTAGCATCAAACTCCTTATCGAAGACTAATTCTGAAAGGTCTTTTTTTGACACAAGTAGTCGCGCTAATTGCTCAGCCCGCTTCCTACGATATAGGGCTATTTCCGTTTCTTTTGAAATGCTGCCTAGGTCGCTTCTATTCTCTTCTGAGATGCTATCAGTCTCTAATTCCTCCTTTAGAAGTTCCTGTCTGCGTTTCTCAGCATTTGTAGCTTCTTGTAATAATGTAGCTATAACTTCATCCGTCGGATGGTTTACATTTTGGGATGAGCAAATGTCACTATAATCAATTCCTAATATACCTTCCTGCACATATCCCAATAATCTTCGGATTGTATGTTTTGCTTCTGAAGATGTTCCTGTTTTCATTTCGTCAATGAATTCTCTTGCATTCCACCCAATATATTTGTCCCTATCGGTTATCTGGACGGCACAATTCTCCAGCGAAATAATGCCCATAACGGGACGATTAGCCTGAGATTCATCCCTAATTAAATACTGCATAGTTCGGCCCGGAGTGCTTTCTGATGGAGTCGCCCACGTTAGGCGGAAATATCGCCAGATGTCGGCTAGTCTATGATTCGTAACTGTGTCTCTTGCCGATTCGTTGACAAGTTCTAATTGTGGACATACAGCATCACGCAGGTTTGCCGCATTCTTAAGTCTATCAGCAAGTTCATTTCCATCTGCGACCAGCGTAAGCACAGAACTTCTGACTTTCGAATCTTCAGATTCCATGTAAGTTATGAACTTTTCAAAGGTTTGCAATCGTTCAAGGCGACTCTCGCTAAGCCACGCACGTAAGCGGGCTTTCTCGTCGGCCATAGTTGAATTGCTCTCTGATTTAATGTCAAGGGTAGGAAGGCTTAGTTCCAATACCCCCGACCGAAAGCAAGCGCGCCATGAAGCCCGAACTAAATCACGTAATAACAGCCAGACAGCACGATACCTTCTGCGCTGATCTATATTATAAAGACATTCATTCTCAACCCATTGAAGTTCCTCGGAGATCAAGGTTTCCAAGTTGGTTGATACTGTCTCAGTATTTATATTTTTCGCCACCGAGTAGAAACGCGTCCTAAAAACGCCTTCAAGTTTTGGACGAAAAGGAATCGTCTTATTTACCATTAGAGGCACCCCTTATTGGAGAGCCAATGGTTTTTGATTTTCTCTTGTCCATTTGAATCCCCTACTTTCTACGCTTATATTTTTCACTGCAATCTATGTGTGATTTTATGGTACTCATATTTTCATATTGGAATGAAGAGCACTTTTTCTACTTATTAGAATCTGGAGAAATATAATCGGAATTCTCATCAGAAGCCGCTCCTGATCGAATCCATTCATCTATTTCAGAAACCTTAAACTTCCACAGTCGGCCAACTTTATGTGCAGGCATATTTCTAATATTTATCCATTGCAATACCGTTTCTCTGCTTACGTCGAGGTATTCCGTAATACTTTTCATCGACATCCAGTTTTCAAAATTTTGTTTCTCGGTCATATTCTTTGCCTCCGACTTTTCTTTATTGGACACTTTCCAGAAGACCATAGCGACCGTTATTCGGGTCTTTGGTGAAGCGAATTACATTTGCTTTTTCGTAATTAAGCGGTGGTATGTCGTTTTCAATGATAATTATTTGCCCTTCACTTTGATGCCCAAGCAAATATGTAAACAATGCGGACTTCATACTGTTTGACGCTTGCTCGCTTCCTCTCTCTTTCAGAGAAAGAATTGGCGAATCAATAGCTAAGAGTCCCGGCGAATACTTACCTCTTTCACTTAAATACTCAAAAAAAGCAAGAGCAACAACTGTGTTTAAAAAAGCTCTATATCCCTTTCCGTAAGTTTCTTTCCCTTTACCATTTACGACAACATCAAAACTGCTCAACGATAGATATGCAGAATTAAAGGAATCGAATTTGCACGCTACAAGAATTCTTGTTAAATATGCATCGATTTCGTCCAAAATAGTGCGGCCGTAGTGATTTTTTATTTTGAATTCAATTTCCGAGTCTTCTTCTGTCATTTTCTCAAATAATTCACTTTTCAACGTCGTCTCATAACCTGTAATGAGATTAGACTCGTTCTGTATTTCTATTGCTCTGCGATAATTTTGCAGAGATGTTTTCAATTCAGATACTTTTGGCTTCAACTCGTGGTTGACCAGAGCATCGACATCGTCCTTTTCTGCAAGAAGTGTGTGCAGTCTTTCATTCAATGACATGCGCTCAGCAACAATATCCGATTCCGCTTGTAGCAAATCATTCAATTGTAATTTTATCCGTTGCAACTCTGCAGCAGAAGCTTCAATATAACTTTTCTGGTCCTGGGGTGGTATTTTACCGTTACAGAATGGACAGGCATCCGGGTGAGGTATATCTTTTTTATGTATCTCTCCCTCGACAATAAAGCTTAGCCGCTTGATATCCGCTGCATACTGAGTTTCGAGAGCTTGATAGCGGTCATATAGGGTGTTGCATTCGGTCAGTTGTTCTCCGAGTGCATAAATTCCCTTCAGAAGATGTTTGCTCCGATTAACCGCTACACTAACTTGTTGTTCTGTTTTTGAAATTTCATTAAAAATGCTCTCCGCTTTTTCTTGAAGTAATAATGTATCTTCTATTGGTAATTCGCTCAATTCGTTTTTACGCGCAGCAAAAGCAGACAAGCGCTCATTGATATAATCAATCACCGCCCCTTTTCGTGCCTCTTTAATTTTCTTGTCCACTTGCGCATTCATTCCAGTAAAGTCTTCACCTGTTATAAGGTAATACAATGCGGAAAGAAATGCCGGAACTGCGGAGTTTTGTCTCGGCATTAAAACAGGTTGACGCTGTATCACATTATCTTCTCTGATTAAAACCATGTGAAGAATCGAGCGCATAGTAAGCCTTTGTCTTTCAAAAAGTCTGTTCTTGATAATCTGATGCTTGTCATCTATACCCATAAGTTTAAACCACAGATCTTCGTTTACATTCAACTTTCCGCTAGTTGTTCCGTAATCCCCAGATTCGATAAGTTTATCGGAACTGTTGACATATATTTTTCGGGAATCAAGCAGTCGTCTCAAGGTGATTGTTCCACGTACAGTTTTTATGACCATTTCAAAGGTGTCATATCCCAAAGTTTTATCGAATGGCACACGGTTGCTTCCAAACAGGAAATCAATGATTTCTACGATATAGCTCTTACCGGTGTTTGATGGGCCACAAACGATATTTAGACCGTCCGTGAAGTCAACAAAGGATGTTTCTTCTCCATCCCCTGATATTCTCAATTTCTCAATATAAAAATCAGCCATTCGAAACACCCCTTTGCAATGCCAACAATGATTGTTGATTAATAAGCTTCAATATGTCTTTCTTCTTGTGGAGAGAGATATATGATTGTGCTTTTACTGCCGCTTCGCGGTATTCTTTTGCGTAGGTACATTCCAATTCGTTACAGAAGTTTATTCCTTTATCATTTATGGAGTATGTAAAGCCATTTTTTGATGCCATAACAGAAACTAATTCGTCTAATACAAGGGATTTGAGTGCGCCGGTTATCAAATCTCGTCGAACCGCCAACTCGCAAAACCTATACGAATTATCGCCATGTAGGTTTTCTTCTGAGATGTCAAAATCCTTACCATAAACAGTGATAAAGTCTATCGCAGTTATCATATCCACCGTCTGAGGGCTATTCATAGATACTTCCAACGCCAACAAAACGCGGAACGATAATTCAAATGTTGTGTTAAACACATTAGTCATCATCAATCACCCACTTTATTTCACCATCGTTAACGAGGAAATGACATACCCCTTTTTTCTCTCTGCCACTAATCCAGTTTAGTTTGCTTAAAATGCATCTATTTATCGGCACTAACACTGCCTGTGACATAACGCCGTTAAGCCTAGCAATAGCGTTAGAGTAGTCTTGTAAGTAAACGTCGACTATACCGTCCTAGGTTTCTTCCTTGAGCACTTTGAATTGAATTTCGTCCTTATCGCCAAATGAGTCTCTTGTTCCTTCTCGTATCGTCTCAGCGGCATAGTAGTCTTTTCTCCGGCGCTCGAGGTCGCTTTTGAGTTTCGGTAGCAAGGCAAGGTCGTTTAACTGCAATTCCGTTTTGCCAACTGCCTCCGCATAGGCCGCCAACAATTCTGTTATATATGCCATTTCGTCTGATGAAGGTGTGTCTGGTATTGCGACGGGATTTGGCTTCGGAATATTTATAAGCATTTCGTCCAGTTTCTTCATATCCGAAATCGCCGTTGAAAGCCTTGTATCAGAATCAGAGCAGGCGTCCAATGTCGTTTGCCTGTTTGGACGTTTTATTGCATATAGGAACAAATCGGACAAAAATACCTCTGTAGAGTCGTCCTGCGCCGATTTCAACAATTCGTCTTTCTTCTTTACGGAGATTTCATTGTCTGATGAAACGAGCGAGGATAAATCAGATAACAAATCGTCGTGTAGATCCGGCATCAGCATGGGAATCACAGCATCTGTGAAAAAATCACACGCGGCATCAATTACTATACGATCGCTGGAAGCGAAAACAATCTTCCTCTGCAAATTGATTTTGAAGCTCAGTAAATCGCTTGCCATTTTGTCAGTAACAACAAAAACATCGCCCCTTTGATTTGTTATATCAACATTATCGGTGATTAGGGACAGCAGCAACTCGGTGATATCTTTGTTTCCGTTTGGAGACTTCATTGTTTTCTGCATTGCTCTCGCATAGGTTCCAAAGCACAGTCTGCTCATTTTCGCTCGCTCCTTTCCGAAAGGTCAAATTCAAGTCAAATCACGGTCAAACCCAGAGGAAATACTTATAAACGTTTATTTAGTATCCTTTTCTTATAGGCAAGAGCCTATGGGAAAGGGATTTTTTATTTGTAATTAGCACGTGGCTCTAGGTGAAAAGCTGCAATCGTTAAGAGCGTATAGTTACACCTTTATCCATTATATCACATAAATAATTAGAAATCAACCCGACCAGACGTAATTACCTATAAATCCACAAAGAAACGAGGTGAGCGAAATAGAAATAATCAAAAACAGCGACGGCAAGACAATCTGTCGCGCCGATGCTAAGGACAAGCTTATCGAAATCAAAAGCAAAGACATCGTAACCACAATCCGTTTTCTCGATGACGGCACAATCGAGATCATAAACAAAGCTGCGTAAGTAGCTACATAATAAGAAATCCGCGAGACCGCAAGACGGCAGTGCGGGATACCTGAAAAGGTGTTCCCACCGCCGTCTTTTCCGTTTCACGGATTTTTCGGTTCCTGCGGATTTCTCAATGAAATTTGAAAATCTGGAGGAACAACACATGAAAATTCAATGGAAATTTGCAGACGGTACCACATCAGAAGTTGAAGTCAACGAGGAAATTGGGGACTACATAACAGCCTCACGGCGCGAGGAAAGCAACCTTGACCGCAAAGAACGCTAAAAAGCGTGGTCGAGCAGACGCTCGAAATTATGTCGCGCATGGGGCTGGATCCAAAAAGTGAATACTCCCTCTGCGATGGTGACACCGTGTTGGCGCTTCGGCTCAATCCCGTATACGACAAATATACCAAATACCGCAAGGATTACGCCGTTGTCGGCGAAACACTGACCTACGCACAATTCAAAAAGCAACTGGCTCACTCGGATTATTTTCTTGAAAGCAATGTGCAAAAACGCATCGGATCAGAAAATCGGCGTGTTTGGACACTCAATTATGAGCTGTTGAAGGCTCGATGTGATGTGTCCGGCTTTGAGATCACAGAGATAGAACCGCTATGAACAGTGTAAATGTAACCTCACAAGCCAAAACGCAACTTCCCGAAGAGGAAAAGTTACAAGAAAAGTTACGCCCAAAAACCGCTATATACAAGCACAATTTGATTTTTCTTATCTTTTGTAACTTTATAACTTCTAAAATTAAGGGTATACACGCGAGAGCAAAAACCTCCATAGCGCGTGCGAGTGTGTGCGTGTAAATATATGCACACCTATATATTTTCAGGTTACGAGGTTACAAGCTGCAAATAAGTTACAAGGAGGATCATGTGTCTGAAAAAGAAATCGTATCTAAAATCCTTCGCTATTTAAAAACCGTGCCGAAGTGCTTCGCTTGGAAAGAGCATGGCGGAATATACGGCACAGCGGGTATCCCGGATATCATTGCCTGTATTGATGGCAAGTTTTACGCATTTGAAGTAAAAACACCGGTCGGCAAAACAACAAAACTGCAAGAAGCGACTATTCGTAAAATCCTCGCCTGTGGCGGCACCGCTTCGGTAGTCCGTTCGGTTGACGAGGTGCGAGCTGTTATTAACGGCTCCCTGCAATGATTATGAAAACAACGCATCCGTGCTTTACATATACTATGCTAACAATGCGACACTGCTTCTTCAAAAAATAAAGTTTAGGAGCGTGTCACATATGATTGACAATTATAATAATCTGGCTAACGCCATCATTCTTCAGGCGGTCAAAGATTACCGCAAGGCGTTGCGTACTCTTTCTATGAATCCCAACAACCGTTCAGCGCAGTATGAGCGCAGGCGTATTGAACAGTTCTTCCGTTCCGGCTGGTTTGGGGTGCTGACGAGCATCGACCCGGAAATGCTCATCGCCAAGCTGAAAGCGGAGGTGATGGCATGACTGTTAAAGCATATCTCGGGCAGGCATACAGGCTCGACCAGCGTATAAATTCCAAGCTAGAGCAGATTGCTTCACTAAATGAACTGGCAACGAAATGCACCTACACCCTAACGGGCATGCCTCGCAATCCAAATCGTAGTACATCAACGATGGCCGATGCTGTGGCAAAGATAATCGACCTGCAAGCAGAAATCAACCGTGACATCAATCGGCTCGTTGACCTGAAGCGTGAGATGGTCAGGCTCATTAAAACCGTGAATAACACAGAGCATCAGACGCTTCTGGAGCTGCGCTACCTCTGCTTCAAGACTTGGGAGCAAATAGCTGTTGACATGGGCTATAATGTACGCCATGTATACCGACTTCACGATGAAGCAATAGAAAACATTACAGTTCCGCAAACTCAGCAGTAAATGTCACTGTTTGTCATGTACTCCTTTGTGATAGTATATACTTAGGAAACCAGAATAAAGCAGAGCCTCGAGGGAAAATCCCCCGGGGCTTTTGTTATGCCCAAGGAGGTGACCCTATGCCAAAGAAACCAAAGCGGCCGTGTCGATACCCCAGTTGTCCAAAACTGACGGATGGTTTGTATTGTGTGGAACATCAACGGCAGGCAACGCGCCACTATAATCATTTCCAGCGCGAGCCTGAAACCAACAAAAGATATGGTCGTGCATGGAAACGCATACGCGACCGTTACATCAAGGCACACCCGCTATGTGAGGAGTGTAAAAAAGCTGATCGCTTAACCCCCGCTGAAGAGGTACACCATATTCTCCCGCTCAGTCATGGAGGAACAAATGATGTGAGTAATCTCATGTCGCTGTGCAAGTCGTGTCACTCACGCATTACTGCAGAGAGCGGCGACAGGTGGGGGCGGTCAGATCTCTAACGCTATCGAAAGCGGACAGCGGCGTGGGGCTTCGCGTGAGAAATCGCAGTTTCAAACGGCTAATATCCCCCATCGGGAAGGAGTGTGATGAATATGGCAAAAGACGGCACCAACAGAGGTGGTGCAAGAATCGGATCAGGGCAAAAAAAGAAAGCCCTCGCCGACAAAATTTTAGATGGCAATCCCGGTAATCGAAAGTTGACCATCATGGACTTTACAGACATGACAGAGCTTACCGGAGAATCAATGCCAAAGCCAAGAGGCTATCTTACCGCGAAACAGAAAGACGGTTCCACAACACTGGCGGCAGAAATTTTCAACAATACATGGCAATGGCTCAAGGAGCGAGGGTGCGCACAGTTAGTAACCACTCAGCTTATCGAACAATACGCTCAGAGTGTGGCACGGTGGATCCAGTGCGAGCAGGCAATCAGCGAGTTTGGCTTCCTTGCTAAGCACCCCACCACCGGCAATGCTATTCCGTCCCCCTATGTTTCAATGTCTCAAAATTTCATGAAGCAAGCCAACAACATCTGGTTCCAGATTTATCAGGTGGTACGGGAAAACTGCACAACAGAATATCGCGGTGTAACACCTCAAGACGATGCAATGGAAAAGTTGCTCAATGCCCGTCGGGGCGCACTATAATAAACGGAGGAATGTGAAATGACAACTTACAAAACAGCAGAAAGTGTATGCAAAGGGCATCCGGATAAGCTCTGCGATCTGATTGCCGACAATATCTTGGATGCTTGTCTCAGAAAGGACAGAGCTTCTCGTGTAGCTTGCGAGGTTATGGCGACTAAGGGCAAAATTATCGTAGCGGGCGAAATCACCTGTAGCGAAAAAGTGGATATTCGGTTTATCGTGCGGAATGTCCTGCGCGAGGTCGGGTATAATCCTTGGAAGTTTACTGTGTTCGTATTCATTCATCGACAGAGTGCGGATATCGCAGCCGGTGTGGATACGGCAATTGAAGCGCGAAACGGCATATGTGATCCTTACGGATCTGTCGGCGCAGGTGACCAAGGCACAGTATACGGGTACGCAACAAAGGAAACGCGAGAGTATTTGCCTTTGCCGCTAGTGCTCTCGCATCGCATTGCCAAGCGCATTGATGAATGCCGCGAAGGTAAACTTATCAAAGGCATTCTACCGGACGGCAAGTGTCAGGTTACTGTCGAATATGAAGATGGTAAACCCAAACGTGTGAAAGCTGTGGTGATTTCTGTCCAGCATGAGGCAAATAAAACGCAGGAGCAGCTGCGCACGGATATTATGAATAATGTCTTGTGGCAATGCTTTGAGGATTTCCCGATGGATGATGATACCGAAATACTCATTAACCCCAGTGGACGTTTCGTAGAGGGCGGCCCCGCTGCTGACACAGGACTGACGGGCAGAAAAATCATGGTGGATACTTATGGTGGTCTTGCGTCACACGGCGGCGGAGCCCTTTGCGGCAAAGATCCGACGAAGGTTGACCGCAGCGGTGCATATATGGCACGGTATATCGCGAAGAACATTGTGTGGAGCGACTTAGCTGAAAGATGCGAGGTCGCTCTTTCATATGCAATCGGCAAAGCAAGTCCAGTTGCAGTGGCGGTCACTTCATTCGGTACAAGCAAGCTAACGGATGAGCAGCTCACCATGATTGTACAGGAGGTATTTAATCTGCGCCCTGCTGCCATCATCGAAAAGCTGCGTTTAAGAACCGCGATTTATGAAGACACGGCGGCATATGGCCATTTTAATTCCTGCCTCTTTCCGTGGGAGAATGTGGATTGCTACAAGGAGCTAAGAAAGGCGGCTGAGAAATATGCTGATTGAAAAGATACCCGCGGCAAAGCTCAATCCAGCTGCATATAACCCACGAAAAGACCTGAAGCCAGGTGACAAGGAATACGAAAAGCTCAAACGCTCTATTTCAGAGTTCGGTTATGTGGAACCGATCATCTGGAATAAGACCACCGGTAACGTGGTTGGAGGTCACCAGCGGTTGAAAGTGCTACTCGACCTTGGGCAGACGGAAATCGACTGCGTGATTGTTGAGCTTGATGACAAACGTGAAAAGGCACTTAATCTTGCACTTAATAAAATACAGGGTGATTGGGACGAAGCAAAGCTGGCATCGCTCATGGCAGAGTTTGACGCATCTACATTTGACGTATCCCTAACAGGCTTCGATGCTGACGAAGTAGACGCGCTCTTAAATAAATTTTACTCGAAAGAAGCCATACAGGATGACTTCAACGTAGACAAAGAAAAGGAAGCCATTGAAACTGCTGGCGAGACACGAACTCATTCAGGAGATATCTGGCTGCTTGGACAGCATCGACTTTTGTGCGGCGACAGTACCAGCGAGGTGGATTTCGACCATCTGATGGACGGTGCCCACGCTCAGTGCGCAGTTACCTCTCCTCCATACGGCGTCGGAAAAGAATATGAAAAAGCCGGGATCGAACCGTGGTTTGAAACGATGCGCCCCGCTATAAAGAACATCTGTAAAAATGCAGATATAGTCTGTTGGAACATCGGAGACCTATATGCCACAGGCACCCAGTTTATTGAACCAACCGAAATGTATAGCATTGGGCTATTTGCTGACAACGGCTTCCGTCCTATCTGGATTCGCATTTGGAAAAAGCAAGGTATGAATTTCGGCAACGCGCCCTATCACCTTGTGACAAATAAACCGGTGCAGCAGTACGAATATATCACGGCGCTGGCTGCGCAGGAAACTGATGAATACAACGACCAAGAGTATGCCTGGGTTTCGGCATTCGCCGGCCATTCCTATAAATTTGTTAAGCGGCTCACCAAGGATGAGCGTAAAAAATGGGGCTATGCCGGAATTTGGGAAATATCTACCGTGCGAGCCAATAAAGATCACCCCGCTATGTTTCCTGTCGAGTTGCCGTGGCGATGCATTAAAATGCATTCTGACCACGGTGGTGTGGTACTTGAACCTTTCGCGGGTTGTGGAACGACGCTCATCGCCTGTGAACAGACCGAACGCAGGTGCTATGCGATGGAGATTTCGCCGGTCTATTGTGACCTCATTGTAAAGCGCTGGGAAACATTCACCGGTGAGACTGCTGTAAAGCTGGAGGTATGATATGGATATACAGAAATTATCAATTGAGAAGTTAAACCCTTCAGCATACAATCCGCGAAAAGACCTTAAACCCGGTGATGCTGAATATGAAAAGCTGCGCCGCTCCATTGAGGAGTTCGGCTATGTTGAGCCTATCATATGGAATAATCGCACGGGCAATATTGTCGGTGGCCATCAACGGTACAAGGTATTGGTGGCACTCGGATATACCGATGTGGATTGCGTGGTGCTGGACATCGATGAGCAAAAGGAAAAAGCCTTAAATGTGGCGCTCAACAAGATATCTGGCGAGTTCGATATCCCGCTTTTGACCGACCTTTTGAATGATATCGGTGCAAGTGGCTTTGATGTATCTCTTACGGGTTTCGACGCTGCAGAGATGGATGCGTTATTCAGGGATAGTATAGTCGGAGGTATCAAAGAGGATGATTTTGACGAGCCATTACCTGAAACACCAGTATCCAAGCAGGGAGACATCTGGCTGCTTGGACGGCACCGCCTTATCTGCGGAGATGCTACGAAAGCGGAAACTTATAAAAAGCTGCTGGACGGTCAGCAAGCAAATCTCGTGATTACTGACCCACCATATAACGTGGACTATAAAGGCACTGCGGGAAAACTTAAAAATGACAATATGGAAAGTACCAAGTTCCGCGCATTCCTGCTCTCGGCATATCGGTGTATGTATGATGCGTTGGTAGACGGTGGCGGCATTTATGTTTTCCACGCTGATCGTGAGACAGTCAATTTCAGGACAGCATTTACGGAAGCAGGCTTCTTCTGTCATCAGACTTGTATATGGATAAAGAATACACCGGTCTTGGGGCGCTGCGATTATCAATACAACCATGAACCTATTCTAGTAGGCTGGAAGCCAACAGCCGGTCACAACTGGTACGCTGACCGTAAACAGCGCACGACATGGAATTTTGACCGGCCAACCAAGAGCAAACATCATCCTACAATGAAACCTGTGGCACTGTGCGCATATCCGATTATGAACAGCTCGCTGACAAACAACATTGTGCTTGACCCATTCGGGGGCAGCGGCAGTACTCTCATTGCCTGCGAGCAGACAGGACGCATTTGCTATACGATTGAGTTGGATGAGCGTTATGTCGATGTTATCGTGAAACGGTACATAGAGCAAAAAGGCTCGGATACCGACGTTTACCTTATGCGCGATACACAAAAAACTGCATATAGAGATGTCAAAAAGTCTGTAGAATAACGCTTGCTATTCTACAGATTTTATGGCTCTATATGACCTGCGTAGAACGCAGAAAGGTGGTAAGTGCATGGAACAAAACACATTTGAAGTCCGGTATAACATTACCGGCGACGAGCGCAAGCGTCTCGTTCGGGCAATGGGCGACATTTTGGAAGCTGAACCTAAATATTTGGGTGCACCGAGCTTCTCTTACGAGATTGATTATTTCACTGTTGATAAAAACGGCATCGTTGTCTTTGATAACCGTAGTGATAGCGTGGAAATCGAAAACCTCATAGAGCGGCTGCGTGAATTGGGCTTTGAAGCAGAAAAGGACGGCAGTGACACTAATGATGGCGACGAGCTTGTTATTGAGATGCCGCTGACAGGGTTCACTCCTGAAAAGCTTGATAACCTTGCTAAACTGGTCACCGCAAAGGAATCACTACTCAAAGCAGCATTAGGTGCCCCAGATTTGCCCATTCAGCAGACGAAAAAGACTCTCCGATTCCCATGGTTCAAAGGAAACTTAGACAGCGATTCGGTTCACGCTTATACCACACTAATATCGAAGCTCTGTGAAACGGCAAAAGAAAAGCAGCGAGTCAGTGCCAAAGAACGTGAGGTTGATAATCCAAAGTACGCCATGCGCTGCTGGCTGCTCTCTCTCGGCTTTATTGGTGACAAATACAAGGTTAGCAGAAAAATCCTGCTAAAAAACCTCCCCGGCAGCAGCGCATTCAAAACTCCGAAAGGTGGTACAGGTGATGAGCAATAGATTTCCTTCAAGAGAAACCGTCGAACGTATCCGCGCTCAATATCCCGTCGGGTGCCGTGTGGAACTGATAAAAATGGATGACATACAAGCTCCTCCTATTGGTACTAAAGGAACGGTCACGGGTGTGGATTACATTGGAAGCATAATGGTTTCATGGGACAACGGCAGCACGCTTCATGTCGTATATGGCGAGGATATATGCCGGAAAATTTAATTGAAAAATACACAACTACAGTAGTTTTACGAGCAACAAAGTTGTGTAGTATATGTCGATTTATATCGTGTAATTGCCTTGCTATGCTGTGTTTTCTATGGCTATATGTAACCTACCGCAAGGGAAAACACACTATAAGGAGGACATCAACATGACAAACCAACTTCATCTGAACCAGACGGTTCGCAACCACGGCATTCTCGCCAAGATCGTCGGTTTCCATGAAGTCACGGGCGACCCAATACTCCGCCCGCTTTGGAACGACGGCACCAAATGGCTTGCAAGCGCAGCCATGTGCGAGCCGGTCGATATTAATCCCGCCGAGGTCTCGCAGCACAAAAACGGTCTTGTGAACCTCGATTAAGCCAAACATTAAAAGAAAGGAGAAAAGCATGGACTACCGAAAACTCATCGACGAGCAGCTTGGCGACGGATACACTTTCGTGAAGGTTTACAACGCTTTTGAAAACGGAGAGTTGCGGATTATTGCCAAGGACGCGCAGGGATGCGAACACCGATATATTTTAGTGGATGGCGAACTAACGGAAAAACCCTAACCTAAAATCGAAAACAGCCGAGAACACCCCGAAAGGGGCTGTCTCTCGTGCAGACATTTTTAGAAGGCTTGCCTGTGGCAGGTCATTTTTTATGCCATTTTGAAAGGAGGCGGCTGATATACGAAAACTAAAGAAATACACACCAACTCGTTTTATGATGAAGGATTCCGTTTACTGCAAGGAAGCCGCCGACTATGCTGTCGCTTTCATTCAGGCCTTACGTCATACCAGCGGCATATGGGACGGTCGGCCTTTTGAACTTATTGATTGGCAGGAACAAATCATTCGAGATGTGTTTGGTGTTCTGAAGCCAAACGGCTACCGTCAGTTTAATACAGCATATATCGAAATACCAAAAAAGAATGGAAAGTCAGAGCTTGCCGCGGCAGTTGCACTTTTGTTGACTTGTGGCGATGGCGAACAGCGCGCTAAGGTATATAGCTGTGCTTCGGATAAGAACCAAGCAAAGATTGTGTTTGAGGTTGCTGTGGCGATGGTGCGCAAATCACCGGCATTAACAAAGCGGGTTAAGATAACTGAATCGACAAAAACCCTTGTATATATGCCCACGGAGAGTACTTATCAGGTGCTCTCTGCGGACGTGGCAAATAAGCATGGATTCAATACCCACGGGGTTATTTTCGATGAATTGCATACACAGCCTAATAGAAAGCTCTATGACGTTATGACCAAGGGTAGCGGAGATGCCCGAATGCAGCCACTATATTTTTTGATTACAACTGCTGGCGACAATACGAACTCCATTTGTTATGAAGTGCATCAAAAAGCACTGGATATTCTATCAGGACGCAAGACGGATCCAACATTTTATCCTGTAATCTTTGGGGCTGCGGAAACGGATGACTGGACGGATCCAAAGGTATGGAAAAAAGCAAACCCCTCTCTTGGCATCACAATAGGATTAGACAAGGTAAAGGCAGCTTGTGAGAGTGCAAAGCAAAATCCGGCTGAGGAGAACAGCTTCCGGCAACTCCGGTTGAACCAGTGGGTAAAACAGTCTGTACGCTGGATGCAAATGGATAAATGGGATGCCTGTGCTTTCGCCGTTGACCCGGAAGCCCTGCAAGGGCGTGTTTGCTATGGTGGGCTTGACCTCTCCTCTTCCACTGATATCACAGCCTTCGTGCTGGTCTTTCCACCGCTCGACGAGGATGATAAATACACTGTTTTGCCGTTTTTCTGGATGCCGGAGGACAACATTGATTTGCGTGTTCGACGTGATCATGTGAATTATGATTTATGGCAGAAGCAGGGTTTCCTCAAAACAACGGAAGGCAATGTTGTACATTACGGTTTCATCGAAGCCTTTATCGAGGAACTCGGTACAAAATATAACATCCGTGAAATAGCCTTTGACCGCTGGGGTGCTGTACAGATGGTGCAGAACCTTGAAGGCCTTGGATTTACAGTCGTGCCCTTTGGGCAAGGCTTTAAGGATATGTCTCCACCCACAAAAGAACTGATGAAACTGACACTGGAACAAAAAATTGCTCATGGCGGTCATCCTGTTCTTCGCTGGATGATGGACAACATTTTTATCCGCACCGATCCTGCGGGCAATATTAAAGCAGATAAAGAAAAGTCAACTGAAAAAATCGATGGCGCTGTGGCAACGATTATGGCACTCGACCGTGCAATTCGTTGCGGAAACGACAATGGCGAGAGTGTTTATGATAAACGTGGTCTGCTTATTTTTTAGCAAAGGAGAGTGATGTCTATGGGAATCTTACAAGGAATATTCAAGGCACGTGACAAACCTAAAAATGCACTTGGCGGTAGCCGCTACAGCTTCTTTTTCGGAAACACAAGTGCCGGAAAGCCGGTTAACGAGCATACAGCCATGCAGATGACTGCAGTTTATTCCTGTGTGAGGATACTGTCTGAAACCTTGGCGGGGCTGCCGCTTCACGTGTACAGATATAATGATTCGGGCGGTAAAGAGAAATATTTAAAGCACCCTTTATATAAACTGCTCCATGATGAACCGAACCCTGAGATGACTTCATTTGCGTTCCGCGAAACGCTGATGAGTCATCTTTTGTTATGGGGCAATGCATATGCACAGATAATTCGAAACGCCCGTGGTGAGGTAATCGCTCTCTATCCTCTCATGCCGAACAAAATGACAGTTGACCGCGACAGCAAAGGTCGGTTGTTTTATCTTTACTCCCGCACTAGTGACGATGCGCCTACTCTTGGTGATGACAGCCAGGTATATCTCTCGCCGTCCGAAGTTTTGCATATACCGGGCTTAGGCTTTGACGGACTTATTGGCTACTCACCCATAGCTATGGCGAAAAATGCAGTGGGGCTGGCAATTGCGACTGAGGAATATGGCGCGAAGTTTTTCGCAAACGGAGCAGCACCGGGCGGTGTGCTTGAACACCCCGGCACAATAAAGGACCCGCAAAAGGTCAAGGAAAGCTGGAATGCTGCCTACCAAGGCTCACAAAATGCGCACCGTGTGGCTGTTCTCGAGGAGGGCATGAAGTATCAGCCGATAGGCATCTCGCCCGAGCAGGCACAGTTTTTGGAAACCCGAAAGTTTCAGATAAATGAAATTGCCCGTATTTTCAGAGTGCCGCCTCATATGCTTGCTGACTTGGAGAAATCCTCATTCAGCAACATCGAGCAACAGTCGCTTGAGTTTGTAAAGTACACGCTCGATCCGTGGGTAGTGCGCTGGGAGCAGTCCATGTGTCGTGCTCTGCTTATGGAAAGCGAAAAGCCAATCGTATTCATTAAGTTTAATGTAGACGGCTTGCTTCGAGGCGACTATGTTTCCCGCATGAGCGGATATGCAACCGCAAGGCAGAACGGGTGGATGTCAGCAAACGATATCCGTGAGCTAGAAAATCTCGATCGCATTCCGGCGGAGTTTGGAGGAGATCTCTACCTTATCAACGGTGCGATGACCAAATTACAGGACGCAGGTGCGTTCGCAAATACAACAAGATTGGAGGAAACCGAATGAAGAAATTCTGGAACTGGGTGCGGGATGAGGAATCCGGCACACGAACGCTCTACCTTGACGGCGTGATTGCAGAAGAATCATGGTTTGACGATGATGTCACCCCTAAGGCTTTCAAAGTAGATTTGAATGCCGGTGAGGGTGACATTGTTATTTGGCTCAACTCTCCGGGCGGTGACTGTATTGCCGCAAGTCAGATTTATGCCATGCTCATGGACTACAAAGGCAAGGTCACAGTCAAGATTGACGGTATTGCCGCATCAGCAGCGAGCGTTATTGCGATGGCGGGAACAACTGTGCTAATGGCCCCTACCGCTCTCATGATGGTACACAATCCACTGACTATCGCAATCGGCGACAGTGGGCACGAATTTGTCCTCAAGCCGTTGCTTATCAGTCTGCGTGGGATGAATTCAGATGATACTTTGGAGAGCATTCAGGCGATTGACAAGAAACTCGAAGAAAATGTGGAACAGCGAAATGTACTGGTTGGGCTAATGACCAAAAAATATCTTGAGCCTGCCGTTTACAATAAGAGCAACAATGAATTGTTGCAAGAGGCAGAACGACTACGCCGTCAAAAGGAATCCATAACCCGATTTCTGAACAACGACTTTCAGAACCTAAGCGAGGTCAGCGCTCTGTTGCAATATGCTACCAAGGCATCGATGCTGAAGAGCTTTGACGGTGAATTGTTTACCCGTTTTGTAGAGCGGATTCATGTCAATTCCCGATTGGAAATTGGATTCGAATTAAAATGCGGAATTACACTGAAAGAAAGGCTGGTGAGATAAATGAGTCACACACCATTCGGCTACCGTATTGAAAACGGAAAAGCCGTAATTGATAAAGAGGCTGCAGAACAGATAAAAACATTGTTCCAATCTTACCTGAGCGGCGATTCCTTGGCGACAGCAGCTAAGAAAGCAGGTATTAAAGCTTTCCATTCCGGTATCGGCAGGATGCTACGAAACACTCGATACCTCGGTGATGAGTTTTATCCGCAGATTATTGACAAAGACACTTTCAATACTGTCGAGGCGGAACGAATTATGCGGGCTGAAAGACTCGGCCGTACCGGAAAATCTAAACAAGAAAAAGAGGTCGTCTATCCTACCACCTTCCGCATGAAAGAAGGAACAGAGGGATTCGACGACCCATTCGGGCGAGCGGAATACTCTTATAGTTTAATTGAAACGGAGGTGAACAAGAATGGCGGTCAGTAAAAATGTCACCGTAATTCCGGCTAAGAAGCATACTCGCAAGAGCAAGGATGAGGAAAAACCGAAACTCCGCGTTGCTGCTTACTGCCGTGTTTCCACAGACAGCGAAGAGCAGGCTACCAGCTATGACACACAGATTGAGCATTACACCGCCTACATACAAGGCCATCCTGACTGGATGCTGGCGGGGATTTTTGCGGACGACGGCATTTCCGGTACCAATACTAAGAAGCGTGAAGAATTCAACCGCATGATTGACGAGTGCATGGCCGGCAATATCGATATGATCATCACAAAGTCCATCAGCCGATTTGCCAGAAACACGCTGGACTGCTTGAAATATATCCGTCAGCTGAAGGATAAGAACATTCCGGTCTATTTTGAGAAAGAAAACATAAACACCATGGATTCCAAGGGCGAGGTTATGCTCACAATTATGGCATCCCTTGCACAACAGGAAAGCCAGTCCTTGAGTCAGAATGTGAAACTGGGTTTGCAGTATCGTTACCAACAAGGTGAAATACAAGTCAACTGCGCACGATTCCTCGGTTATACCAAGGATGAGAATAAGCGATTAGTGGTAGTGCCGGAAGAAGCCGAAATCGTAAAGCGCATATACCGAGAATACCTTGAAGGCGCTAGTATGCTGAAGATTGCCCGCGGGTTGGAAGCTGATGGTATCTTAAACGGAGCAGGCAATGAAAGATGGCACACCAGTAATATTAACAATATTCTGCGAAATGAAAAGTATACCGGAGATGCGCTCTTACAGAAAACCTACACGGTTGATTTTCTTACAAAAAAGCGGGTCAAGAACAACGGTATCGTTCCGCAGTACTATGTAGAAAACAGCCATGAAGCCATTATCCCGCGAGAAGTTTTCATGCAGGTGCAGGAAGAGCTTATTCGCCGCCGAATTGTCCACACAAGCCCGAGTGGGAAGAACAGAACCTTCAGCAGCAACCACTGCTTCGCTCAGATAGTCATCTGCGGCAAATGTGGCGAGGTTTTTCGCAGGGTGCATTGGAACAACAGAGGCAAAAAGTCGATCGTATGGCGCTGTGTTAGTAGGTTGGAAAACACAGGTTTGTTCTGCGACGCCCGCACAGTACTGGAAAGCACCATCGAGCAAGTTCTGGTCACCGCCATTAATCAGACGCTCTGCGATAAGGACTCTTTCCTCACTACTCTACGGGATAATATTGCAACCGTTATAAATCGAGAAAGCGACAAGGCCTTGGCAGATATCGATAAGCGGCTGGAAGAACTTCAAACGGAGCTTCTAAAGCTGGCAACATCAAATGCGGACTATGATAAGGTTGGCGATGAGATTCACCACATGCGTGACCAGAAGCAGAAGCTACTGCTTGAAAACGCCAACCGTGATGAACTCAAAAAGCGGATTGCTGATATGAGCACATTCCTAAAGAAGCAGTCCACCGCCCTTGCTGAATACGAAGAACAGCTCATTCGGCGGTTGATCGAAAAGGTCACAGTATATGAGGACAAATTTACTGTGGAATTTAAATCGGGCGTGACGGTTGATGTTAATGAACAAGCCCGATAAAGAACGAGGCACTCTACGAAATTACAACGTAGGTTGCCTTGCTCGTCTTAATATAAGGAAGATTTATTTATTACAGGATTATCTGTCAACAGACTAACTATATTTTTCTCCCGTAATCTCTTATTCAAGGGCAGTAGCTGGCATTTAAATTTGCGATAAATAACAATCGTCTATTCGACTGCGCTTCCCACGTTTTTAATCATAACCTGTCCAGTTGCATTTTTACCAGTTATTCGCATTATATATTCATCCGTTTCTGGTACTGTTACAGTGAAAATACCTGATTTAAGGTTGTTTCCCGTATACGGTTCGCTACCGTTTTTGCCGCTTACCATAAGAGCAATTTCGCCCTCCTTACATTCTATCTCCACTTGTACCACATCACCCTTAACAAGAGATAATTCACACTTGCTTTTAGAATTATATTCCTTTAAATCCATTGTGAAGCCCGTTCCTCGCCCATTCTCAAGAATCACAATACTGCCTTTTGCGCCGATACAAGCCGAAAGGGTAAAAATAAACAGTAAGGTTAGAACTCCTGAAAAGATGGCTATACTCATCTTGCCCGCACTCCTTCTATTAATTAATTTCCTAAAAAGCATGACATGACCTCCTCGATAAATTTATCTCGCTCATTAATCCATGGGCTGTGCCCGGAATGCTCAAACCATATAATCCCTTTATCTGGCGCGTTAAGCACCCGCTCATATTCCTCAACGAGTCCCACAGGAGCATTAACATCATGCCGTCCCAAGAAGAAGTAGACAGGCACATCCAGCTTTGTGTAATCAGCTCTTAGGTCAATATCGTAAAGCTGCTGATACACATCATTAAAAGTGTTTATTACTCCGCGGAAAAAATTGATTTTATCAAGCAATCCATATTCAGAAGATCCGATATCCCTTAAGGTATTGTAACCGGGGTTTTGGATATCAGGATTCCTCGCCATATACGAACTGAGGTAATTAAGATATACCGCGCTCTTCCATGTAACATGTTTACCGTAGTAGGGCGGCTCACCGTTTGCCTTGAGCTTTTTTACGAGAGCAGTATCTCCATTATTTTCAGCAATTTCCATAGCCTTGGTATAATCCATCCGCTCGGTTTCTGCAAAATCGATCATCTGTCCCGTGCCAATTAAGGAATGGTAAGACTGCGGATATTTATCCACCAAGAAAATCCCTAACGCACTGCCCCAAGATTCACCGATCAAATAGATTTTTTCCTGTGAAAAGCGCCCTTTTAAATACTCTGTCAGGGCGTAACCGTCTTGAATGTATGTGTCAATGGTGATGTTTTGTATCTTTTCAGCGTAGTAAGACTTGCCGGAGCCCGGCTGATCCCAGTTTACCACCACAAAATGCTTTTCAAGCTCTGCCAGTTCATGACGAACTGCTGCCATCTGCGTGCCGCCGGGGCCACCTGCCAAAAAAAGCAGGACCGGCGCATTTTTATCCCATCCTCTCATGCTTATCCATTGCTTTCTGCCATTTAGCTCAAGCTCTGTCAGTTCCGCGATGCTATTTGCAGGTGTATTTCCGCTTTCATCTATAATACGGGGTGTTGATGCGGTGAACTGCGAAATTGCGATCAGCCCGAAGTTTATCGCCATCACTACGGCAAAGAATAATGCTGTCCTTTTCAGTCGGGTAAGCTGCTTGGGATTTGCTTTATTTCGAATCTGTGCTATGATGCGAAAGAGCAACTGAAATAACCCAAATGCGAGTGTAATGACCGTTACAACGATCAAAATAAAAAACAATATGATATAAAACATAACCTAGCCTCCAATTACTATTTTATATAGACGCTCTCAAGAGCGTTGCCCATCAGCGGAACATCAATGATTCGGCTGTCCCTGAGGGATAATTCATTTTGAAGCATCAGCCGCTTTATAAAATCAAGCTTTTCTGCTTCATTCAACGGTTCTCGGAATACAAGCGCGCCTCCTGATTTGAGTGACTTTGCCAGCGCAGGGACAACCTTCCCCAATGCGTCTTCTGCAACATCGTGCAAAACGAAGTGGCAGTAGACCAAATCAAAACCTTCCGCCGGAAGTATCAGTGTTTCTGCGTGAACAAAGTCTGCGTTTGAAAACCCTCGCAGGGTTTTTCGGCAGATTTTTAACCACCGCTCGGAAATATCAAGGCAGGTTATATGTCCGTGAGTAAGCCTTCTTGCGGTATAGTGTGCAACCGTTCCCATGCCGCACCCAAAATCAAGCACCCGCTCATTTCCGTTAAGTGGCAGACGGTCTGCAAATATCTTGTAGACAGACTTACCATAAAAGAGAAATGCGAGCCTTGTCAGAAACATCTCAAAACGAGATGGTTCGTGCTTCATACATATCACCTCAACAATTTTTAGGTTCAAATTTCGTACTTGTAATAAGTTTCATAAAAAAATTAGCTGTATTTCAGATCCATTACTATCATAGCAATTGAACCTGTCATACAGCTGAAACGAACCTTAAATTAATCTTAAATTATTGGGATTGTTATCTTGAAATTACAGCCTTTGTTGCCGTCTTCACACAAAATCAGATTCCCTCCATGCGCCTGTGAAATTTTTTTGGCAATGGAAAGTCCAAGCCCGCTGCCGCCAGTTTGGGAATTGCGTGAATCATCCACACGCACAAAGGGCTTGAAAATATCATGTACGAGATGTGAGGGAATGCCGACTCCGTCATCGTTGAAGTAAATTACAACCGTCTTGTTTTGAACCGTCAGGCTGACGGAAATGGTTGTACCCTTTGGATTATACCGCACAGCGTTGTCCGTAAGATTTTGAATGATGCGCCCAAAGTGGCCGGTGTCCAGCATAACGTAAATACTGTCCTCAGGAATATTGAATTCATATTTAAAATTAGTGCTTTCCAACTGAGGCACAATCTCAGCGCATATCTGTCGCAGAGTTTCACAGATGTCTGTTTTAACCGGCTTTAATGCAAAATCAGGGCTATCCATTTTGGATAGCTCAAACAGTTCGTTGAGCAGTCGGTTTGCACGCTGACTGTTTTGATGAATTACTGTCAGTTCCGGTGATTCTGATTTTTGACAAAGCATCTCGGCATAACCTTGTATACTTGAAAGGGGATTCTTAAGGTCGTGAGAAATGTCGAGAATCAACCTTCTCCTATCCTCCTCCGACTTTTGGCGCAGGGCGATCTCATATTCAATACGTGCAGCCATTTCGTTAAAAGTATTCTGCAATTCGGCAAATTCGTTTTTCAGGCGCAAATCTACCCGTGCGGAATAATCGCCCTCCCGTAAAAGCCTGGTGCCGTCGCAGAGTTTCTTCAGGGGCACCGTAATCCTTGCAGCAGTAATCCTTGAATAGATAAAAGTGAAAAGTGCAAGAATGAGCAAATAGCTCAGCACCACAAAGGCAATTGCTCCGGCTGCCTGTTTGAAATCGCCGGTGGAAGCATCTTTATTATGTACCAGCTTAAAATCAAGGCGTATTGAGGTCGGGAAGGTAACAATCAACCAAAACTCACCTTTTGGTTGATAAATAATATCATAATGGTAAGGCTTGCTCTTACTTTCTGTTAAAAACGTGGTAAAATCCTGGATGGTCAGTTGATCTTTTCCGATGGTGTCGACCCCGTGCGAATAAACAACACGGTATTCCTTGTCAACAATTTGAACGCCACCGCCGTTCTCCACGACAGCGGATGCATCGATTTGCCTATAATCTTCTTTGATGATTTCACTCGCGGAAAACCGACTTTTCACAAGAGAACCAGAAATAAATCTGCTCACAACGGATAACAATACAAACGCAAGGACTGTAGCAAGGATTGTCAGTAAAAAGATTACCCAGAAATTTCTTAAGATTTGACTTGATAATTTACTTTTCATGGCTTCTCACCGAGATAATGCAGTTTATATCCGATACCGCGAATGGTTTTCAGGTATTTTGGCTTCTGCGGATCATCCTCAATGCGGCTGCGGATACGACTGATATGCACCATGATGGTATTGTCATCGTAATAGAAATCTTCCTCCCATACGGCATGGTATAGCTGTCGCTTAGTAAAAACCCGCTCCGGGTTTTCCACGAAATACAAAAGGAGTTTATATTCCTTCGCACCAAGCTCGATGGGTTTTCCGTCTTTATAGGCGCAGCATTTTTCTCTATCCATCGACAAATTCCCATATGTAACGGTAGTAACGGATTTTTCTCTCGGCGTCAGATATTCGTTGCTGCGGCGCAGCTGCGCGCCTACACGCGCAATCAGCTCGGAGGCCGAGAAGGGCTTTGAGAGATAATCATCTGCGCCGAGTCCCAACCCAAGCACCTTGTCCATATCGTCAGTCCTCGCAGTCAACATGATGACAGGAATAGTGTTGTATTCCCGTATTTTGCGCAGAAGATTGAAGCCATCCATAATCGGCATCATTACGTCGAGAATAGCCAGATGTATGTCCTCAGACAATAGCAAATCGAGCGCTTCTTTGCCGTTCTGTGCTGATAGAACGGTGTATCCGTTTTCTTCAAGGTTTATTTTAATCAGGTTTCGAATGTCAGCCTCGTCGTCTGCGATTAGTATTTTCATATAGTTTTTAGCACCTCCCGCTCATAATGCTCTGTTATTTATCGTGTTAACAAAACGGCTGCAATCTTCGTGAACGTATATCATTTTAAATGTTCATATATCATCTTAGATATTCATCAAAGAAGGCAAGGCTCTTTTGGTTTATTAACTTCAGAGTATCGTATCCTGATTTTTTATACCCCCCGCCAAGCAACGCACATAAAATTGGCGATGTCCTGACTAAATCTGTCAATGTATAATGGTTACTGCCTTCTATGTAATAATACCCAATGTTTCCTTGATTGAACAAATGATTTTTGTTCTGTACATATTTGTTGTCAGTTGTAATCAAAGGATAACCGCTGTCACTATAGATGTTCATAACTGCACACCGGTAGGGTTCTGTATTCCATGTAAATTCATTTCCATCAACACCCGTAATATCGCACATATAGGGAGACTCTAACGCAATCACCGCATTAATTTCGCTACGTTGTCTCGCAACCCCGAGTGCAGCAGATCCGCCGAGGGAATGCCCAGCAACACCGATTCTATTTGCATCAATTAGTTGATAGAACGAATTACTTTCATTCATGGCTTTTTCAATGAATGTATCAATCACAAAATTAATATCATCGGTACGAAGCTTCATCCACCTTTGAAAACACGCATAAGAATTTTCTATGTCCAAATGGGAATCTTCCTCATTAAGTTCTTTAATATATTCAAAATCGATATGTATTTTCTCCCGATCTATTTCCGTATTGAACGCATGATAGGTATGGTCGATGCTGGCAACCACATAGCCATGGCTTGCAAGTTCTTTATAAAGTGAAAGATTGCTTGTTTTAGTTGAAATACCTCCGTGGGAAAATACAATCAAAGGACAGGAATTGCTTACAATTTCGTCATCACGTGGATAATAAACAAGCACAGACATTTTCCGATGACTGCCATCGGTTTTATACTCATCAATGCGTGCTTTATCAGTCAATTCCAGTATACTAAAAGTATAAGAGTATTCCCCTGTGGTTTGAATGCTTTTTAAATTGGGAAACAAGACAACTGTGCATGTTATAAAAACAATGATAATAGTAGCAAACACATTTATAGTTCTTTTTAACCGGCCCTTTTTTATTAGTTTTCGTTTTACAGGTATAATCAGAAAACCAATTAAAATAAACAACAAAGCAATTAAAAGATAGTTATAAAATGCCATAAAAACCCCCGTGATTTCTACAGGTAGATTGTAGAAATAAAACCAAATAATCTCATTCAATATGTTTATCCGCCGAAAATATCCAACCTGACCACACAACCTCAAAAACTTCCGAAAAAACATCTAACCTGACCACTCGCGAACGCTGACATCTAACCCGACCACTCGCGGAACACTGACATCTAACCTGACCACTTGACTATTAAAAACCGTCTTTATTGACTTGTTTCCCCGAACCGAAAAAAATCATGTTTTTCGCTCGATGGGTTTTGTACCCATGTGTGCTAAAAGCATTGATATATAAGGGTTTTCAGCCCAATCAATTTTTTGTGCGTGACATCAATACCACCGTCTCAACGTGGCACGATAGCATCAGATTGATGTCGGGTATGTATTTTTCATATTGTCCGTTAGAGGGAACAGGTCAACTAGTGGGTTTTATGGGTACCCTCTGTTCGCGGGAACAGTTCTACGGTTTTTATCCGTTCGTGGGAACAAGTCGATATGTCAAAAAGTAAGGATTCATCGGCTTTGCTGTATTTTTTAATCTCCATATATTCACCGCCTATTTTATGCTTTTCCTGAAATCAGCCAGCAAGAAAACTGCCTCAAATATTTCGTCCGAACACAAGT
>Ga0265293_10002340_pt1 | contig 38471 bp, 33 predicted proteins | sample Munlanlewell138R_FD_192505 | JGI IMG/M metagenome (GOLD analysis project Ga0265293, IMG submission 192505) | Leachate microbial communities from a municipal landfill in Southern Ontario, Canada - Leachate well 138R | ecosystem: Engineered > Solid waste > Landfill > Unclassified | place: Canada... | reverse complement strand
ACTTCTTCTGTCTTTTCAATTTTTTCAAAAGTATTGTTATTTGTGTTTGTTGAAACAGAATCAACATCTTCTTTAACTTCTTCTACAACTACTTCCTTATAAGTTTCCTCTGATGCTACTCCTTCAACTTCAACTGCTATAATTTCAAATTCATCAACTCTTAATCCAAATCTCAGAGTATCCTTATTTAACTCATCAATACATTTTTTTGATAACTCGGTTTTATAAGCACTTAATTCCTTTAATCTTTTTTCATTGTTTAATGTAAAATCAGTAGTTACTATTTTAAATATATCTAATATAATCTCTCTTAAATACATTGCAAGATTATAATATTCCATTAGATTGTTATTACTTACCTTACTATATAATAAGTTTAAAACTAAATTAAAATCAATAATACTTATTTTATATCTTCCTCTAGCTTTAATTTCAGTTTTTACATTATTTGCTGTACTTCTAATAATCGGATCCTTTGTACCCCATAACATAGCAAGGTCAAGTTCTTGATTAAAAAAGTATACTGTAACAGCTAATTTTACTTCTGAATGTGATCTTGTAGAATATGAATACAAGAAAGGAAAATTATTAGTATTAAATACATATTCTCCCTCAGTAAATATTTTCTCAGCTTTTCCTCGATAAACTATTATGCCAAGTTGCTTTGGTCTAACCCGCAATCTTGAGTCATTCATAACTTCTGTAACAGGATGGCGATATAATATCCATTTCCTATCACTAAACCCGTCAAATTTAACAAGATTATAAATTGCCATGTTTACACTCTCTTTTCTTCCTTACTTAAATTTATTCTTTGTAAATTCATATATACCAATACTTACTGCAATCGGCAGATTAAGGCTATCAATATAATTTGAATGTTTTATTATAACACTATTTCCATATCTTAAAAAACTGTCATCTAATCCAGTTGCTTCATTTCCAAAAATCAATGAGTATGGGCTTTTTATATCTATACTGCTTAAATTGCAACTAGACTGAAGCATAAATGGGTAATAGTGTCTTGCCCTATTAATATTATAATATTCTAAAAAATTATTATAATGAGTAAAGTTTATATGAAATATAGCTCCCATACTAGCTCTTATACATTTGGGATCAAATATGTCTACAGCTGGGGTTATAATAACTAGATCATTTAAATTAAATCCAACCATCGAACGCATTATTGTTCCTAAATTACCTGCATTAGATGGATTAACTAAAACAACATGATTATCTAACTCATTAATATTATTATTATATTTTCTAAATTCAGCAATTACAAAACAATTCTCTTTATTAGATAATATATTAAATACTTTATCATTATAAATAAGCGGGATATTATTGCGATTACATAATTCTTCTATTAAATTAAAAGATTCATTTTTAATTGTTTTTGAATGTATAAATACTCTATTAACTAAATCATTTCTTTGTTTTAAAACTTCAATTGTTAACGTAATACCAAGTGTATATGAAACATCCAATTCTTTTTTATATTTCTTTACCATAGTTTCTACCTTAATATTTATTATATCATTTTTATTTTTATATTCAATAGTCTATATAAAATTCAATTATCTGACTTATGTTTTTAAATAGCAATAATATTAAAAAATAAAAGCTCCCAAGATAATAACTCTTAGAAGCCCTTTTGTATATTTAGTTATGCTTTTTTATAATATCAATTGTGCTTTTCTTAATTAATTTTATAACCGGATACACCAAGGAAATAATTAAAAGCACTATTATAAACAGTAATGTTTTAATATAGTCAGGAATAGTATTTTTGAAAAAAATAATTGAAAATATTGACTTGGTATATACAATGTTGTTAAATTTTATCAAAAATATTCTTGAAAATATTATTCCGATTGTAAAAGAAATTAAAATCAAAAATAAAAGCTCAAGTAAATATCCAGATATAATATCTTTATTTGACATACCCATACTTCTAAGAACACCTATCTTATATTTATCATTTTTATATATATTTATACAATAGAATAGGATAATAAAGAAAGTCAATAGCGAAAATAGAATTGTTAAAAATAAGCCAAACTCAAATAAATAATCAATATAAATAAAAGTATTTATAAGGCTTAGAGAAAGAGTTGAATCTAAAAAAAATCGGCAATATGTTTATTATTATAATTTAATTCTCTGATTGCATTTGTTTTCTGCTTAAAATAATGGATGCTACAACAAATAGACCTATAAATACAATTTGTACTAATAAATGAATAATTATAGAGTTTATATCTGCATTGCCTAAATTACCTGTGCTTGTTATCTTTTCAACATTATAAACATAATAATAACTCGGGAAAATATGTGCGAATGCTAAAATCCCACTACTTAATAGAAATTGTGGAACGAAAGCTCCTGTTAGAAATGCAGTACCTAAAGAGAATACATTGTTTACTCCAGATAATACTTCTTCCTTTCTTATTAATAAACTCATAAAATAAGACATACTTAGTGCTGCAAATCCAAATAGATAGGCATTAATTAATAATAATAAGCCGTTTTTTGAAAATAAAACATCTGGATATAGTAGAACTGATACACCACAAAGAAGTGTAACTAAAGCTATAGTAAATAATAAGTTTCCAAATATCATATCCAAAGAAGCGTTCTTCGTTGGATATGGAGATACTATTAATCTTCTATTTACTTCAAACTTTCTATAAGAGATAGTAATTAAGCCTACAACAGTTAAAATTACAGACATAACAATATATGAAAAAATTCTAAAGTACGCTGCACTACTATCTAGCTGATCGCTTTCTTCTATTAGTGTAATAGCTTCTGCTTCTTTTTCTAAAACATCACTTACTAATAAAACTACTTCTTCAATTGTTTTATCAGTATTATTTAAGTATGTACTAACATAATTTAAATATTTGTTTATTGCTCTATCTATTGCAACAGTTGTAATATTTTCTTCAATTTTCCTTTGCTGTATCTTGATATCCCTACCCATTATTAAATCTTCTTCAAGGTTCTTTGGTATTGTAATAATAACAGATATTTGCTTGAAATATAAAGCATCATCGATATCTTCCGCTGGAATATCTTTATACACAGCATATTTTGATAAATAATCTATTAAACCATTACTAAGTTTTGAGTCTTCATCTAAATTGACTAAACTAACTCCAATTCTTGTTTCAACAAATGCATTACTACTACTTTGAGATGATGATAATACAATTGACAAACCAAGAAAAATACTTACATATATAATTACTACAACAAATTTACTTTTAAACAATTTTTTATATAGGTTAAATACTTTCATAACTATCTCTCCTATAGAAAAGGTAAGTACCGATTGTGAAAGCAATAATCATTACACAAAGTATCCCAATGTTGGTAAAGAACCTAGAAGTAGCTCCAAAATAGTTTAATGAGTGTAGTGAATCTGTGATTACACCAACAGGATTAATATATTGTAAGATTGGCGCTTTAGTTTGAATTATATACTTCATATCTACAACCATCATACCCGATAAGAATCCACCAACTACACCAACTAAAACTGTTGTCATTATTTTAACCCCTTCTGAGGCTTTTTTAAGTGAAATAGCTACAAACGAGCCAAATGTAATTCCAGTTAAAGATCCTAATACACAAACTAAAAGTATATATAAAGTCTTATCTCCAAACTCAACTCCAAGAATAAATCTCATGTATAATAAAACTATTGATATTATTCCAAAATGAATTAAAAATGCACATGCAGTAAAAATTAAAATAATCTTTATTCTATTAACTGGGCTAACAGCAACTCTAATACCTTTTGTTGACATATTAGCTTGTAAATTTAAAATATTGTCAGTTCCCCAAAAACCTCCGTAAATAAGAGCCATTCCTATAACAGAAAAATACATTATCAATAACATATTGATAGCACTATATTCATTTGAACCATCATCAATATAACTAGTATTTGAATATAATTCATTTATTATATCTTCAGGATTACTTCCTGAAAGAACTACAATATCCATAACTGCAGTAGTTGTTTGTAAATACTCATCTAAAAATGTTTTAACAATTGTCTGGTTTAAACCACTATTATTAACCATAAGTGTGACGCTATCTTGATTTGTACTTATTACACCGACTACTTTATTATCTTCTAGTAAATCTTTTGCTTCTTTTTCACTCTTTAAATTTACTTTAAACATGTTTTTTTCTTCATCAAATTTAGCTTCTTCTAAAAATCCAAGTAATACTTGATTCATTTCTTCGCTATCAACAACAGCAATACTAATAGTATCAAATATTGTTGTAGTGTTGAGATTTGAAAAAGCAAGACTGTAAAAAGTAGATAAGACGATTGGAAATATTAGTGACCAAAATATTACAATTTTATTTCTAAAGAGAGTAAGCATTCTTGTTTTAAATAAATGCATATTAGTCCCTCAATTCTTTTCCTGTTATTTCTAAAAATACATCATTTAACGTTGGTAATTCAGAATAGATTCGATCATATTCTAAATTATGAACTTGGATCAAGTTTAATATATCTCCTACATTTGATTTTCCTTTTAAGGATTTAACTATTAAGGTGTTATCTTTGTAGCTTGCATCTATTACTCTTTCAAGTTTACTAACTTCTTCTATTAAACTTTGATTTGGTTCTTTTAATTCTATTTCTATTGTTTCACCAAGTTTTATTGAATCTTTCAATTCTTCTTTTGTACCTTCGGCTATGGTTTTTCCTTTATCCATTATTAGAATATAATCACAAATCATCTCAACTTCTTCCATATAATGAGAAGTATAAATTATGGTCGCACCTTCTTTATTTAATTGTTTTATTCCTTCTAATATTTTATTTCTACTCTGTGGATCTACTGCAACAGTAGGTTCATCAAGTATAATTAGTTTAGGTTTATGCACTATTCCACAAGCAATATGAAGTCTTCTTAGAAGTCCTCCAGATAATTTCTTAGGAACAAATTTTTTATAATCATTTAGTGCAACAAAATCAATAACTTCTTCTACCAATCTTTTTCTTTCACTTTTATCATTTACATATAAACTACAAAAGAAATCAATATTCTCATAAACAGTTAACTCATCATAAACGGCTACGTTTTGAGTAATTATTCCAATATCTTTTTTTATATCATAACTAGTTGGTGTCATTTCTTTGCCAAAAATCTCAACTTTACCCTCTTCATATTTAAGTAAAGAAAGTATACAATTAATACTTGTTGTTTTCCCGCTTCCATTTGGCCCTAGTAGTCCGAATATTTCACCATCTCTAACTTGAAATGTTAGTCCATCTAATGCTCTAACACCACTTTTATAAGTTTTTACTAGGTTTTCAACTTTTATTACCATTCTTTCCCTCCGTAACTTTATTAAATTATATCATAGCAAAACGCCTAATACTATAAATTTTTAAAAAAAATAGCTATAGAACCTATTAAGTTCTATAGCCTAATTATATTTCAAATTCTAATAAATCATTTGGATTTACAATTTTTTTACCTTTTCTTGCAAAAGAAATTATTACTATTAAAAGTGGAAAGAACACTTCCATTATTAGCCCAATATATTTAATAAAAAAATCTCTTCTGAAAACTAATATGTCTGTGTATCTTTTTGTGAGAAAAAGTGTTGCAACAAATACTATAGCAACTAATATCAAATTAGAATATTTTGTTTGCTTCTCTTTTAGCTTAAATATAGATCTTACCATTATACTTGCTCCATATAATAGAACAATTATTTTCACAAATACAACTATCATATGGTATCCAATTAATAGTAAGTCCAGTCTTTGTAAGTACTCTTCAATATCTAGCATCCTTGCTAATCTAAAGGCAGGGGACAATCCGTAACTCATCGCATAAGGACCTATGATAAATATGTTAAGTAGGGTCACAGTTGTTAAAATAAAACTAGCAGTTAAAATACTATATGTTCCAACTTTTGTATGTTTTTCTTTATTATCTAAATGTTGAAATATTACTAACATTACAAATAATTCTCCAAACGGAACTGAATATCCCATTTCTATTGCGGGTCTTACAATTGGTAGGTATCCTTTATTTAAAATAGGAAGTACATTATTAAAATTGAATACATGGATGGATGTAGAAAAGACAATCATTGCAATAAAAATAGCAATTATTCCTAAAAATACCAACTCTGATAATCTAGCAAGTACTTCAACTTTTTTAGATAACAAATATAATATTGCTCCTAACATAATCAAATTAAGCATAATATCAGAATAACCAGGTAGTAGATGAAGAATTATTATCTCTTGCATATCTGTAAGGTTAAAAAATATAATTGCTAGAAAATAGATTATATATAAAACATAAATTATTTTACTTACAAATTTACCTAATACATGCTTCATTGAGTTATCAAAATCATTAAATTTAGTATTTTTATAAATAAATAAATATAAGGTAAATAATAAAACACTTATTAGTACACCTATTAATTGGGGTATCCATACATCCTGTTTCAAGTCATGAGCATATATTCCTCTAACAGTATCATTAGCAATAATATATACTACCATAAGCTTAAAAAACTGTTTTAAACAAATTTTCTCCTTCATACTTAAACATCCATTCTTTCTATATTTGGTATTACATTTACGTAAATTGGCATTGTTTTAAATATTTCATCATAGAATAATTTGTTTGCTTCATACCATTTTGGTTCATATTTATAAAAATATTCAGAAAAACCAAATATATCATATTCAAAATAGCTTTTACCTTTTACTATTAGATCTTCAATTTGCTTTGTAAGTTTTTCTTTTATCATTCTTTCCACATGTTCTTCGTATGCTTTTTCAATTTCAATAACTAAAGATGTATCCTCAGTTACTAGCACATTAAATTTAATATCTATATAAACACTAGGTTGATTATTTTTAACTTCTACAGTTATTTTAGATTTATTCATTCTTAACAAGTTAGAAATTTTATTCCCCTTAGTTCCGTCTACTGTCATGTATGCTCTTTCAATTTTATTATGAATAAAATTGTATGCAACTGATTCATCTTTACTTAACCAACCTTTAAGTTTTCCATCTTTAAATACACCTATATCCGAAATTTCTATCTTTGAAACTACATCTGTTTCTTTAGTTTGATCAATTGATTTACCTTTTTCTAAATCACCTTTTGCTGTTATGCTTGATAAAACCAAGGTACCATAATCACTCCTTAGAGTGTTTACAACTTCCTCTACAAAAGTCATTCTTGCAAAGCCATAATAATCTGTTGCTGTTTTTAGTTTATTTATCAATACTCTAGTTGGAAACATAGAGAAAACTGATATTTGACTCATCAAATCTTCTGCACTTATATCTTTAGTAATAACTACATTATATTCATGTTGAGCTTCAGAAAAGTTAACAAAAAAATGCATATATTCATTTATTCCTTCTTTTGCAACTTCTTCACTAAATACTACCATTTGCAGATTTATCATATATGTCCTATTTGGTAGTAAGTTATTTAAATTTACCAAACAATCTAAAACAGTTTCTCCTTCAGATGTAACGATAACAACAGGTGTGATTTGTGGTGGATCAGGAACTAAAACATTATTATTTACTATTTGCGCAATCATTTTAAAACCATCATTTTCAGATTTATCAAAACCAATAGCACTTATAAAAATAAGTTCATTTATATCCTGTTTTGAACCACACCCATAAAGCCCAAGTGCAGATACTAATATAAGTATAAATATTTTAAACTTTTTCATTGATAGCTCCTTTTTTATCCTTATCTCTTTTTAATAATTTTCCTAGTGGAGCAACAACCAAACTATCCAACAATCCTTTTTTAGCTAGAGGTGCAAGTGGTTGTAAATATGGTTTACCAAAACTTCTTAAACTAATTAAATGGACTAATAGAACAAAAACAGCAATTGCAAAACCTAAGATTCCATAAACTAATGCTGCAAGCAATATAAAGTAGCGTACAAATTTAACTGTTTGGCTCATTTCATAATCTGGTATAAGCAATGTACCAATCCCATTTACTGAAACAATTATTAACATCATTGAGGAGATTAAACTTGCTTCTACAGCCGCTTGACCAATTACAATTGCTCCAACAAATGAAAGTGCTGTACCGACAGCTCTAGGCATCCGCGTTCCAGCTTCTGTTAATAAGTCAAATGCAAAACAGGTTAATATAATTTCTAAGTCTGCTGGTAGTGGGACATTTGTTCTTTGACCTGTTATGCTATATACCATATTTATAGGCAATAGTTCAGAATTGAATTTTACTATACACATGTATGCAGCAGGTAAAAACAGTGCAAATGCAACTGCAAGAACTCTCATTATCCTTAATGCTGTCCCTACAAATGTTTTGCTAAAATAATCTTCTGCAGAAGTTAGAAAATTTGAAAAGGTAACTGGAGCAATTAAAACATTAGGAGACCCATCAACGATAATTGCAAATCTACCTTCATATAAACCACCTATAACTGAGTCAGGTCTTTCTGTATCATAAATTAATGGGAAAATAGAATGCTGTTTCTCTTTTAAAAAATACTTAAGATATGATGAGTCTACAATACTTTCAATCTCAGTTGCATTTAGTCTTTTATCAACTTCATTTAATAATTGTTCATCACATAGTCCTTTTATATAAACAAGAGCAATATTACAATTCGTTTTTTTACCTATAATATAAGTTTTAACTCTTAAATTCGGATTTTTCATTCTTTTTCTAAGTAATGAAACATTGGTAGCGAAAGACTCAGTAAAAGCTTCTTTGCTTCCTTTAACGCTAACATTATTTTTTGGTTCTTCAACTGCTCTTTCCTTAAAACCTTTAGAACTTATTGCAAGAAAGCATGTAAATCCATCAATCATTATTATCGTATCACCATTTAATAAATGGTTTAATAGCTTACCATATTTATCTTCTACTCGTACATTTGATAAAGGAATTAGTGTTTTTTCAAAATAATCTACCATATTAGATTTTTTAATCTTTTCATCTAATTTTGTAAATCTGTTTGCTAAATTATCAAGTATTACTTGGTTTACAAAAACGGAATCAGATAGACCTTCCATAACAGCAAATCCTAATTTTATTTCTTGATGAACATTTTTAAGAACAATTTCACGTATAACTAAATCAAAACTGTCACCTAGGGTATTAGATACAAATTCAATATTCTCTTTAACATCATCAAAAAGTATTTTATCTATATATTCATCTTCTGATAACCATTCTTCTTTTACAAATGATTTTGTATTTTGATTCATATAATAATCTCCTTATCATTAATATTATTAAAAAGTTTGGAAATTTTATACATTGCAGATTAAAAACAAAAAACCTCTATTTTAAATAGAGGCTTAAATATCATATTAAATAAAAAAAAGCAAATGGTGCGGGTGACAGGAATCGAACCTGCACCCCGAGAGACTAGATCCTAAGTCTAGCGCGTCTGCCAGTTCCGCCACACCCGCATTTACTTGCTTTAATATAATAACATAAACCAAAAAAATAAGCAAGCAAAATTTATATAATTTATTATGAAAATTTAGGAAATTACATCATATATAAATTACAAGAAATAAATCAAATAAAAAAACATTTAGAACTATACTCTAAATGCTTTTTATGATTTAAATTTAATTTTGAAGCTGTCTATCTTTTTCAAGAATAATTTCTTTACTCTTCATTAAGCGAATAATATTACTTCTCTCATTATCATCCAGCTTTTGTACAATATATTTAATACTTTCTTCCATATTAGGAATCATTATATATTCAATCGCATTAACTCTTCTTCTAGTTTTCTCGATTTCACTAGCTAACATATCACATGCTTTATCAAGACCAGCTAATTCAATAAACTTTGGAAGAATTTTTGATAAAGCAAGAATTGCTCCATCAAGTTCACTAGGTGTAAAAGCAAATCCATATGTAAGATCAATTTCACCAGTATCAACAAAACTTACTGTTGGTGTTTTAATATTCATAATATTATTAACTCCAACTTCAACTTTTGCAGCCTTAGAAGGAACCATCAATGCTTCATAAATTCCTTCCCTACTTATTTTTAACTGTGCACTAGAAAATGATTTTATGATTTTTGATAATGCTTCTTCAACTTCTTCCCTCAGGGCTTTGTTTTTCTTAATAATAAGCATGAATTGTCTTACCATTTCATCTTGCTTATCTTTAAGTAATTTATGGCCTCTTTTTGCAGTAGTAAGTTGGCGTTTTAACCTAGTAAGCTCCATTCTGGTTGGATTAACATGTGCTAATGCCATAATTATTCACCCTCTGGAATATATTTGTTAATCATATCAATACTGATTCTCTTTAACTCAGCTCTTGGTAGAATCTTTAATAATTCCCAACCTAAGTCTAAAGTTTCTTCAATACTTCTATCTTTAGTATACCCTTGAGAAACATATTGCTTTTCAAACTCTTCTGCGAATTTACTATATAATTTATCAACATCACTTAATGCAGCGTCTCCAAGAATTGTTGCTAATTCTTTTGCTTCTTTACCACGTGCATAAGCTGCGAATAATTGGTTCATTGTAGCTGCATGATCTTCACGAGTTTTCCCTTTACCAATACCCTTATCCTTTAATCTACTTAGAGATGGAAGTACATCTACTGGAGGAACTATACCTTTTAAGTTAAGTTCACGAGATAGGATAATTTGTCCTTCCGTAATATAACCTGTTAAGTCAGGGATTGGATGAGTCTTATCATCCTCAGGCATAGTAAGAATTGGAATTTGTGTGATAGAACCGGTTTTTCCTTTAATTCTTCCTGCTCTTTCATACAATGAAGCAAGGTCAGTATACATATATCCAGGATATCCACGTCTACCAGGAACTTCTTTTCTAGCAGCACTTACTTCTCGTAATGCTTCTGCATAGTTAGTAATATCTGTAATTATAACAAGTACATGCATTCCAAGCTCATAAGCTAAATATTCAGCACATGTAATAGCCATACGAGGAGTTGCAATTCTTTCAATAGCTGGGTCATTTGCAAGGTTCATAAATAATACTGAGCGTTCAATTGCTCCTGATTTTTGAAATTCTTGTACAAAGTAATCAGCTTCTTCAAAAGTAATTCCAACCGCTGCAAAAACAACAGCAAACTCTTCATCAGTTCCTCTAACCTTTGCTTGACGAGCAATTTGTGCAGCTAGTCTAGCATGAGGTAATCCCGATGCTGAGAAAATTGGTAGTTTTTGACCACGAACTAATGTATTAAGTCCATCAATTGCACTAACTCCAGTTTGAATAAATTCTGAAGGATAGTCCCTTGCTACTGGATTAATTGGTGAACCATTAATATCTAATACGATGTCAGGGATAATTTCTCCACCTTCATCGATTGGTCTACCCATACCGTCAAATACTCTACCAAGAATATCTTTTGAAAGTTTAATTTCAATTCCATGACCTAAGAATATAGCTTTAGAGTCTGAAATTTTTAAACCTTGTGAAGAGTTAAATAACTGAACTAATGCTTTTCCTTCATTGATTTCAAGTACTCTACCAATTCGTTCTTCACCACTTGCTTGTCTTATTCTAACAAGCTCGTCATATTTAACACCTTCAACATTATCAACAAGCATTAAGGGGCCAACGACTTCCCTAATAGTCTTATACTCTTTAGGCATAGAAATCATCCACCTTTCTTAATTCTTCAAATTCTTTATTCATTTCATTAGTTATTACTTCAAGTTCATTTGCGAAATTATCTTCTTCAATATATTTCATTCTTCCTATTTTTTCAAGAACTTTCATATTAACTAATTTACTATAACCGACATTTTGTTTTAAGCTTTCTAAACTTTCATTATACCAACTAATAATTGACTTCAACATTCCATATTGCTTTGGAAGAGATGTATAAGTATCTATATCATCAAATGCATTTTGGTGAAGGAAGTCTTCTCTAATACTTCTTGCACAGTCTAATGTTAAACGATCACTAAATTCAAGTGAATCAACACCAACAAGACGTACAATTTCATTTAGTTCAGCTTCTTCTTGAAGAATGCTTCTAGCAGTACTTACTAAGCTAGACCAATCTTTTTTAATATTATTATCAAAATAATCTTTTAAGTCTTCTTCATATAATGAATATGATTTTAGCCAATCAATTGCTGGGAAGTGTCTTGAATATGCTAATGAAGCACTTAAGCCCCAGAATACCTTTACAATTCTTAAAGTACCTTGAGATACTGGTTCTGATGTGTCTCCACCAGGAGGCGATACTGCACCAATAGCAGAAATTGCACCTTTTCTTCCTTCACTACCTAAAGATTCAACTAAACCAGCTCTTTCATAGAATTCAGCTAGTCTACTAGATAGGTATGCAGGATAACCTTCTTCACCAGGCATTTCTTCTAGACGACCACTCATCTCACGAAGAGCTTCTGCCCATCTTGATGTTGAGTCAGCCATAATAGCAACACGATATCCCATATCACGGTAATATTCCGCAATAGTAATCCCTGTATAAATTGAAGCTTCACGAGCAGCAACCGGCATGTTTGATGTGTTTGCAATTAAAACCGTTCTATTCATTAAAGACTCACCAGTTTTTGGATCCTTTAATTCTGGGAATTCATTTAGAACGTCAGTCATTTCATTTCCACGTTCTCCACATCCAACATAAACAATAATATCAGCATCTGCCCATTTAGCTAATTGATGTTGAACAACTGTTTTTCCGCTTCCAAATGGTCCTGGAATTGCAGCAATTCCCCCAATAGCTATTGGGAATAAAGTATCAATAACTCTTTGGCCTGTTACCATTGGAGCAGTCGGAGCTAATTTCTTTTTATATGGTCTTCCACGTCTTACTGGCCATTTTTGTAGCATTGTAAGATCTTGTTCTTCACCATTAGCACTTTCAAGTCTACAAATAACATCAGTTATTGTCGCCTCTCCAGAAAATATCCAGGTAATTTTTCCACTCAAATGTGGTGGAACCATAATTTTATGGCTTACAATACTTGATTCTGCAACAGTACCAATAATATCTCCACCAACAACACTATCTCCGATTTTCTTAGTTGGAACAAAGTTCCATAATTTTTCACGATTTAATTTAGGGACATCAACACCTAAAGGAATTCTATCACCACTAACATCATAAATAACATCCAATGGACGTTGGATACCATCAAAGATTCCTTCAATCAAACCAGGTGCTAATTCTACCGATAATGGTTCCCCAGTAAAATATACTGGTTCTCCAGGACCAATCCCTGCAGTTTCTTCATATACTTGGATTGAAGCTAAATCACCACGTAGTTCAATAACTTCTCCAATTAATCTTTTTTCACTAACGCGTACAACGTCAAACATTTGTACATCTTTCATATTTTTCGCAACAATCAAAGGCCCAGACACCTTTGATATAATGCCTACTTGTATATCATTCATAAATTATGCCACCATCCTTTCTAAAAAATATCAAACCCGATGGCTTTTTCTACATTCTCTTTAATCTTATTTAAACCAATACCTTTAGATTCTTCACTTGTAGGAATTGGTATAATTATTGGGAATGTGATATTTTTATATTTTTCAATAGTTTCAGGAATTGCTTCATAAATTTCTTCTGAAACATAAATAATTTTATAACTTTCATTTGCTAGGTCAAAGATAATTTTATCTACTTGAATTGGATCATCCGCTAGAAAAGTGCGGATTCCAACTGCGTTAAATAAAATTACCACATCACTACTACCAATTGCAGCAACTTCATTTTTTTCTTTCATTAAATCCACCCTTTCTAATATTCTAATAGATTATCAATATCTATATCTGGGTTAGCATAAATATAACGAATGTTCTTTGCTTCTGCTAATTTCTTTAAGTAATAATACATAATAATTCCAATTCCAAATGCATCATCCTTAAATGGACGCATAAGTTTTAATTGGAGTCTATCTAATTTTATTTCTAAGATATTTAAATCTTTTGTCTTATAAAAATCATCTAGTATTTTTGATAATTCTTCATTATAGTAAGGTTGTAAACTACGTATTACATCTTCATCTTTTAAGTTAAATAAGTCTTCAATTACTTTAACACTTATATTTCCACCACTAATAAACATTTCTTTATTATCTTCAAATTTCCAATGAAGATTTTTAATTCTAACAAAACTTAAAATATTTGAAAAATCTATTCGTGTTTTAAAATAAGTACTTAAAGGTTCATTAAAAGTTAATCTTACTTTTTTTAAGATAAAATCATATATCATACTATCAATTAAGCCGCTTAAGACTCTTGGATCAGTAATATGACTTACATTCTTTTCAATATTAGTAAGTAATTTTGTATAATCTTTATTAAAAGCACTATAGTCATTTTCTAATATTGCACTTCTTAAATCAGCTTCTAAAAAATTCCCACGATTTAAGAACATCGATGCATCCCTTAATTTAAATGTTTTTAGTTTATACAAATATTTAATATTTACAGCATCATCTAGTAAGAAGAACAAATCAGTATGCTCCTTCTTTGGTGAAACTTCATCCAAATGCTTTTTAATATTATACAATTCATTATTTATAATCTTTTCTAAACTATCACCAGAACTACCATATCCTAAGTCAACTAAAGTTTTTAAAAACTCATTTTTTGAAACTTTTGATAATTTTAGAAAATCATTTTTATCTAATATACTTTCTTCAATTACTTTAATTTGACTATTAACATATGTATAATTCATACTAATTTTCCTCGTTATAAAGTATATTTGCTATTTGCGTTTCTTGTTTTTCTTTTATGATATTCAAAATACTATTAAATGATAAATCTATATCAAAATTCTCACTAACAACTATGAATCCACCATCGATGTTAACACTTGAATTTGATAATTTAAGATTATAGTTAGCACCTAATTCTTTATTTAGTTTATCAAGAACAACTAAGTCTTTTGGTTTATCACTAGAAAATAACGAAAGATATTTCCCATAATCCGCTTTGTTTACTTTAATAACTTCATTTCCTGTAAGTGTTTCAGCTAAGATATATTTCTTTACTAATTCGATAAACTGTTTGTCATTTAAGCTCTTAAGTTTTATTAAAGCTTGATCAATAATTTTATCTATTAACTCTTTTTTCTTAAATAAGATTTCTTTTTTTGTTAAACGTTCTAAATTAGTCGTTTTAGTTTTAATTTTTCCTTGGTTCTGTTTGCTATTATGTTGGATTAATTTATTAGCTTCTTTCTTTGCTTCACTAATAATATTATCTTTCATAATCTCAATTTTTTCCTTACCAAGTTTTAAGATTTCAGATGCATCTAGTGAACCTTTATCTATTATCTTATCATAAATACTTTTGTTCACTAATTCTTTACTCATGCAGATAATCCTTGGTTAAGTCCTAATACCATTAAAATACTTACAAGTAATGCAAGGATTGCATATGTTTCAACTAAAGCAACCATTGTGATACCTCTAGCACTAGAATCTGGTTGTTTTGCAGTCATGTGAATTGCACTAACAGCAGTTCTTGCTTGTAAAACTGCAGAAATTAAACCAACAATAGCTATTGGCATACATGCACCAAAATATTGCCATCCTTGATCAGTAGTTAAGTTTTCAGGGGTTCCACCTAAAACACCGATACCAATAAATACTAATACAGCAACGATAAATCCATAAATACCTTGTGTTCCTGGTAATGCTTGTAAAATCAACACTTTACCAAACAATTCAGGTTTTTCACTTAATACACCAGCAGCTGCCTTTCCACCCATTTGTACTCCAATTGCAGAACCAATACCAGCTAATATAGCTGCAGCTCCTGCTCCAATAATTGCGATAAGTAGTCCACTCATAATAATAACCTCCTAAATTTCTACTTTTTCGATTTTGTCTATATGTTTTAAACTCATAGAAAGTGGTTTAAATTCCACTCCTCCACCTTCATAGAATTTACCAAAAAATTCTATATACTGTAATCTACTATCATGAACATAAGCAGATAATAATCCCATAACTAAATTGAAAATATGTCCGATGATATAAATAATAATTGCAAAGAAGATACCTATAACAGTTTTTCCTCCTCCAACCATTTCCGCAAGAATGTTCATAACCATTCCTATAATCGCACTAGATAAACTAAGTGCTAAAATTCTTGAATAAGATAATATATCACTAAATACATTGACTGAATTATATAAACTATATAATCCACCGCCAAGTTTAGCAAAAATATTTTTACTCTTTCTACCATGTGTTAAGACAATCATGGCTACAGCAGTTATTGCAAGCGCCATTCCTACCTTATTTAGTATTTCAGATGGTACAAAAATAAGTCCCAAACCACTAAGCAAGAAAATCCATGCAAAGTTATCAAGGATTGCGTCTACAAATCTTCCATCTTTCATATCTGCATACGCTTTTACTAAATAACCACTAATTAAATGAAGTCCACCTATAACCATTGATAATACTAAATATTGAACAATATCAACTGTAGGGTTTAGCACAATGGGTTTAAATAGAACTTCTATTTTCATACCGCTTACAAATTCAACAATTTCTCCTAGAGTGTATCCAAAGTAACTATTGAATAATATTCCCCAAAGGATAGTTGCAAAGCCTCCATAGAATAACATTTTATACATTTTATAAGTACTTCCTTTAGGCTTCATTGCCTTAATAAGGAACCTCATAAGGAATACCATCATTATTCCATATCCAGCATCACCCATCATCATCCCAAATATCATCCAATACCAAAATCCCATTACAGGATTTGGATCTACATCATTAATACTTGGAATACTAAACATATTAGTGATTGGTTCAAATGCTGATACAAATTTATTATTTTTAGTAGCTGTTGGAACAACTTCATCTTCAGCAGGATCAAGAATTTCTAGATCATAATCACTAGTAGTCTTCTTAATAGTTTTTTCTAACTTCTCAACTTGATCACTTCTAACCCATCCAAGCAAATAAACAGCAGAATAAGTTTCTTCAACTGGAGCAGTTTTTAATTCCACATCAGATGCTAGCTTGTCCGATAATACTAAAAGTTCATCAGCTTCTAGAGAATAAGCCTTTAATTCAGAGGTTAGTTTTTCAATTTCTTTTAGATTCTCATTAATTTTTGCTTTTTTGCTTTCAATAATTTCAGCTGGGGATGCTTCTAATCTATCAAAATTCACTTCTACAAATCCAACAGTTTTCACATAATCCATTAATTCTTTATCATCGTCAACAAAACACGCAAAAATAAGAGCGGATTCTCTTGCTGAAGTTGATAAAGCCCTATAGTCCCCACCCATGCTTGTTATGTGCTCACATAAATTATCTAAATTGTGATTTAAAACAAATCCAGTATGCACTACTGCATACTTAGGCAAATCTAATTCATTTAGTTTTACATTTAAAGTTTCCCAAGGTTGATAAAATGAAATTTCAGAATTTAAATTTTCATTTTCTAAATTTAGTTCACCTATTCTAGCATTATTTGCTTCTATTAAATCTAAGAGTTCTAGTCTTCTTGGATTATCACTCACAAAATTATCATAATCCACTACAAACTCTTCTCTAACAAATTTAGGTTTTTCTCTAAATTCTTTAATAACTTGTAAACTTTCTTCTGTTCGCTTCAATGTTTCGTGTTCAAAACTTAGATCAACATTAAGTTCTTTTTCACTACTAGAGACTAACATTAAAACTTCACTTTTTTGTAAACTTTCTAAAAGCTTATCTTTGTCTTCTTTTAACACAACTATTTGTGCTTTTTTCATTGGGATAATCATATTTCAACAACCTGCTTTAAAATATAATTAACGCCAACTTCCTCGTTTTTCATAGCTAACTTTTCTAGTTCAAATTTTTCCTTTTCAATTTTTTGAAGAGTTTCCTTTTCTAATTCCTCAATTAAACTAAGAGTTTTCAGATTATTTAATTTAATTGTCTCATTGGCTTCTTGAATTGTCTTTTTAGCTATTTGATTTGCTTCAAGTCTAGTTTTATCTCTTAGTTCTTCTACTTCTTTATTAGCATTCTGTCTAAGAGTTTCAGCTTCTAGTTCAGCATTTTTAATGTTTTGTAATATTGGCATAATCTCACCACCTTTTACTTACTATAGTCTTTTTATTATACCATATTTTCATTAATAAGACTAGTGTTTTTAGTTAAATTTGCCTGTTTTAGAAGGTTTTGAATAAATTTATATAAATATTCAAAATAAACACATTTTAACTCTTTGAATATTAATAAAATTAATTACAACATTAATATTATTAATATGTATTTTAATTTTTTTAATTTTGTTATTGACATTTAAAAATATTAGTCATATAATAGAGGAAAGAAGAATTTAATGTATTAAGGAGAACTTATGATTGATTTATTAAAGAAAAGAAAAAGAAAATTTATATTATACTTGATAGCCTCAACCTTTCCAGTAATTACTGATATGTTAAGAGTTGGGCTCTTCGCACTTTTATTTCATATTATAGAAATTAAAGACAAGGAGTTGTTTTATACCACTGTGATGTTAGGTGGTGTCGTTATAATACTTTCAATAATTTTATATGTATCATCTAGAATGTTAAGAATATCTTTTATGAGAGATACCCTTCTAGATGTTAGGGTTAATGCATTCGAGAAAATTATCAATACTAGTTATTTACAATTCTCAAAAAAGAGTAAAGATATATATATATCAAATTTAGTTAATGACATTAACACCTTTGAAACTAGTTTCTTTCTTAATTTCTTAAATGTACTTTATAGAGGATTTTTATATATAGTATCATTAATTTTATTGTTTATAATTGATTATAGAGTCGGCGCAGTGATGTTTTTGATTAGCGTGATAATCTTCTTTCTTATAAAAGCCTTTCAAGCTAAAACTGTACAGTTACAAAAAAATGTCTCAACTAAAAATGAAGAATTAACACTTAATCTAGCAAATACATTCAATGGACTTGAAATTTTAAAATTAAACAGTATAGAAGAGAAATTCTCTCATAAAACATTTGAGAATATAAACAAAGTAGAAAAAAGTAAATTTAACTTTAGATTTTTTAGTGAATCACAAAGAAGTGTTACTAATATCCTTGGCTTTCTTATCTTTATTGGGCTTATGTTATATTTAATTACAAGAGAGTCTTTGGATTATGCAAAAATTATGATAACTTTACAACTATCTATGATGATGGTATTTGCACTACCTGATATCTTCCCTAGATTTAATGTTGTGAAATCTGGTGCAGAAATTTATAGAAAAATTACTGTCCTTGATGAAGCTGCAGATAAAAATAATAAACATCATCAATTTTTATTTACTGAAAAAATTGAAGTTAAGAATCTAACATTTGCTTATGATACAAAACAAGTGTTTAAAAATGCATGTTTTACAATTGAAAAAGGCAAGAAATATTTAATAAAAGGGCCAAGCGGGATAGGAAAAAGTACCTTAATAAAACTACTAAGTCAGACCTACGATAACTATGAAGGTGAGATTTTGGTTGATGGAATTAATCTTAACTCAATTAAAACTAAATCTTTAAGTGATAAAATAGGTTTTATTTACCAAGATGTATTTTTATTTGAAGACAACATTAAAAACAATATAGCATTATTCAAAAACATCAACCCAGAGACTATTAATAAAGCTATAAAATTAAGCGGCCTTGAAGAATTTATGAACAACAAAACCCTTGATACTAAAATAGAAGAAAACGGAAAGAATCTATCCGGTGGAGAAAAACAAAGAATTTCTATTGCTAGGGGGATTGCGAAAGAGGCTGAGATTTTATTCATCGATGAAGGGACTTCCGCATTAAATGAAGAACTAGGTAGTGAAATAGAGAATTCAATTCTAAATCTTAATACTACTATTATTGCAATTAGTCATCGATATTATCCCGGAATTAGTGAAAAATATGACTATATATTAGAAATAGATAATGGCGAGATTAACACTTATAAAGGTAGTGAATACTTCCAAATGGAGGCTAAGTATGTATAAATATATAAAAAGATTTATCCCCTTCCTTATATTCTTAATTATATTTGGTATATTAGCTGCTGTAGTTGAAATCTATGCCAGCTTAAAAATAAAGGATATTATTGATGTAGTAACAAATAATCAAGCAGGTGACTTTGCTTCATTATCAAAACAAACTTTAATTTATGCTCTTCTACTTCTACCATTAGTTATTATGCTTACATATTTAAGAGGACTTTTCATGAGAAAATCAGTATTGGTTATGAAGAAAAGATATTTAAAAGGTGTTTTTTCCAAAAACATAAATGAGTTTAATAGTGATAATAATGCAAATTATTTATCAACAATGACAAATGATTTTGATCAAATAGAAAAGAATTACTTGATGCCACTTTTAGATATAATAGATGGTATTACAACATTTATAGCTGCTGTAGTTTTATTTTCAATCGCAAGTCCAATTATTTTATTAATCTGTGCTGGCTTATTAGTTATAAATTTATTTATATCAGTTCTTTCAAGTAAACCATTAAATAAACACAATAAAGAAAGAAGTAAACTCTTTGGTGATTATACTTCTTATATTAAAGAGGTCTTAAGTGCTTTTCATATTATAAAGTCAAACAACTTAGAAGATAAAGTTAGAGGCGACTTCTTTGATAAAAGTTATAAGGTCCAACAAAAAGGTTATGTAATCGATAAAATTTCATCTTTTATATTTGCTATCCAAAATGCAAATTTCTCATTTACTTTTATCACATTATTTTTAATAGTTGGATATATGGCAATTGAAGGAGCTATTACCTTTGGTTTAGTTGTCCTAATATTAAACTCTATTGAAAAACTAATCTGGCCAGTAATAAATGTTAGCGAGAATTTGCCTAAAATGTTTATGGTTAAAGGGATTATCCAAAAGATGGAAGATAGTTTAAAAAATAAAGACGACCATCTTGAGACAGTAAGTTTTGATGATTTTCAAAAGATTGAATTTAAAGACTTAAGTTTCTCATATGAAGATAATCAAGTATTAGATAATATTAACCTGGAATTTAAAAAAGGAAAAAAATATTTAATTATAGGTCCAAGTGGTGGTGGCAAATCTACAATACTTAGATTATTAAGAAAATACTTTTATCCTGAAGTTGGAGATATTTTAGTTGATAATGTCCCACTAAGAGATATTATAAAGGAACAATATTTTAATAATATTGCAAACATTGACCAAAACATATTCTTATTTGAAGATACAATTAGAAATAATTTAACTTTATATAGAGATTATAGCGATGAAGAAATATATGATGCTATTTCTAAAGCTGGTTTAAATGATTTTCTTAATTCACTACCAGGTGGGCTTGATACTATAATTTATGATAATGGTAAAAATGTTTCAGGTGGTGAAAAGAGTAGGTTGGCTATTGCAAGAGGTTTAATAAATAATTCAAAGATTATTTTCTTAGATGAAGCATTTGCATCATTAGACTCAAAAAAGGCAAAAGAAATTGAAAAGAGTATTCTAAACCTAAAAGATGTAACTATAATTAATGTTAGCCATGTTGTTTTTAAGGAACATCAAGATTTATATGATAAAGTTTTGGTTGTGAAAGATAGATCTGTTTTAGCAAAAAATTAAGTGTGGGTTTCCCTACACTTTTATCTTTCATTGGGTTCTATATGGCAAACAAAATCAACATATTTTTCTAAACTTTCTTGAAGCACATTTTCTAGTTTGTGAGATAAATCATGCGCTTCCTTTACGGTAAGGTTTGGGTCTGTGATTATATGAAGATCAATAAAAATCTGGTCCATCTTACCCCTACTTCTTATTTTATGAACATCTATTACTTGATTATCAGCTCTTTTAATTATCTCAACTATTTGATTTCTATCTACTACATTCTTATCAACTAAAACTCCAACAGTCATTTTAAATATTTCATAAGCTGATTTAAAAATAAATAGAGCAATTATTAATGATAGAATCGGATCAATTATACTAGGGAAGCCAAACTTAACTAATACCATTGTAATTAAAACACCAAAAGAAATAAAAATATCACTTCTTGTATGTATAGAATCACTAATTAAAACATCACTTTTTAATTTCTTTCCCGCTCTATATTCAATAACAGCTACAAATATATTTATTATTATTGTTATTATTAATGCAATTAAAGAAAAAGTACTTATTTCAATAATAGATGGATAAAGGAAATAGTTTATTACATTTGTAATTATTCTAATAATTATTACAACTAGTAAAAAGCCTATAATCATTCCAGCAATCGTTTCAAATTTTTGATACCCATAAGGGTGATCTTTATCTGCAGGTTTTGCAGCAAATTTTATACCAATTATTCCTATAATATTTGATAGTGTATCGGTTAATGCATGAAAACCATCTGCAGTTAAACTATTGATATTTAGAAAATATCCAAATCCTAATTTAATTACTGCAACAATTAGGTTTGCGAAAAAAATCCAAATTAACACTTTTGAGATTTTTTTGTATTTCGCCATTATCTTCACCTATATAATAATATGAAAAATATTAATGAATGTGAAAAAAAGGCAAAATTAGATTTGCCTTTTTAATTTTATTCTGTTCTTAAAGCTATAACAGGATCTTTTCTAGCAGCTATACCAGAAGGTATGAAACCAGCAATTAAAGTTAATCCCATTGAAATCAATATTAAAATAAATGCATGGATTGGATCTAATAAAACTAAATTATCAATTTCAACTAAATTAGTTAAAATTATATTAGCAGGTATTGATAATAAAGCTGTTATAGTTATACCCATAACTCCTGATGCTAGACCAATAATTAATGTTTCCGCATTGAATACTCTTGCGATATCTTTCTTTCTTGCACCAATACTTCTTAGAACACCGATTTCTTTTGTTCTTTCCAATACTGAAATATAAGTAATTATACCAATCATTATGGATGAAACAACTAAAGATAATAATGTAAATACTATTAAGACAATACTTATTGCATTAACTAATGTGTTTAGCGATGATGCTAAAAGTTCCATCAAATCAGTATACTGAACACCTGATGCTTTAAAAATTGCTTCAGCTTCTCTTTTTTGTTCTACAGTTGCAGTTTCTTCAGTTATACCTAAGTTTTGATAGTATTCATTCTTAGCTTCTTCACCTTTTGTCTTATTGTATTCATCTAAATAAGATTTTATTTGATTTTTACTATCAAAATCTTTAGAATAAATATCAATTTTAGATATGCTTTTTATTCCACCTAAATTTCCTAAATTTAAATTTCTTAATTCTTCTTTTCTACTTTCAGGAAAATATGTTGTACCAGTAAATGGGTTAAGATATAAATTTTCTTCTTCATTCATCCAAGTTATTATTTCTGAAGATAAAGAATTATTTAAAACATAATTTGTAAGTTCAGGAGTATATGCAATAATTGAGCCTCTATCAACTGCTCCAAGTTCTGTCTGTTGATTTGGTCTAACTATCCCAACAATCTCTAACTCAATTGTATTGCCATTATCACTATTATATACTTCTTCACTAATAGCATTAATTCTATCAGTCGGATTAATTTCTACAACATTGTTTACAAATTTAGTTCCATCAAAAGTATATAAATTATTATTTAAAACCATTTTATAAGTTTGACCAATTAATTTATCAAAATCAATTGCTCCATCTTCCATATCACTTAAGTCAATTCCTATATCTTGAAGATAGTCTCCTCTAATTTGATTATAAGAATCAAGAACAAGAACTATTTCATTCATACTAGTTGGTATTTTTGAGTTTGATCCAACCAAATCATACTGACTCTTAAAGAAGTCATATGGGTCTTGATTTGTACTTGTAGCTATTTCTGACCATCTATTAAAATTTAACTTTCTGTAAATTATATCATCATTATAATTTACTTCTTTAAAAACATTGACCGATACAGAATAAGAATATCTTATTGAATTATATAAACTACTATCAATATTTTTTATTACATCATCTACATATTCATCAGTAATCTCATTTTCAATCATTGAGTTTTCAAATAATTCATACATTCTATCAATATAGACTTTTTCCTCGGTTGGGTATTTAACTAACCCACTACTTGATTGAAAACTAGTAAGGGCACCTGTATCAAATGTATACTTCTCAACTGTTAGCGGATATGCAGACATTGTATCTGACTGCATTTTATCAATATAGGTTTGAAAACCATTTGATAAAGCAAGTACCAAAGATATTCCAATAATTCCAATACTACCTGCAAAAGCAGTTAGTAATGTTCTTCCTTTTTTCGTAAATAAGTTTTGTAAACTTAAAGATAATGCTGTAAAGAAATTCATTGAAGTATGTTTCACTTCTTTTTTCTTTACTTTCTTATCCTTTTTAACTTGAACTTTTTGTTCAACTACTTCTGATTCATATGGATTAGAATCATCTATTACAAGACCATCAAGTAAGCGAATAATTCTAGTAGAAAAACGACTAGCAATATCAGGATTATGAGTAACCATAATAATTAGTTTATCCTTAGAAATCTCTTTAAGGATATTCATAATTTGCACACTTGTTTCACTATCTAGTGCACCAGTTGGTTCATCCGCTAAAATAATATCAGGATTATTAACTAAAGCCCTAGCAATTGCAACTCTTTGCATTTGCCCACCACTTAACTGATTAGGTCTTTTATATATTTGATCATGCAAACCTACACTTTCAAGAGCTTCTATTGCACGGCGTTTTCTTTCGCTTTTACTAATCCCTGAAAGAGTTAGAGCTAACTCAACATTCGATAATACACTTTGATGGTGAATTAAATTATAAGTTTGGAAAACAAAACCGATTCTATGATTTCTATATGAATCCCAGTCATAATCATTATAACTTTTTGTGCTATGACCATCTATAATTAAATCACCTTTGGAATATTTATCTAATCCCCCAATAATATTTAATAATGTAGTCTTACCACAACCACTAGGACCAAGAATAGAAACAAACTCATTTTTCCTGAATTCTAAACTTACACCTCTTAGGGCTTTAATTACATTTTCACCTACATAATAATTTTTCTCAATATTTTTTAACTTCAACATAAATTTTACCTTGCCTCTTCTTCCAATATATTATTTACTTTTTCTAATAATTCGATTAATTTATAAGTATCTTCTTCGCCTATACTATTAATAACTTTTTCCATAAAGTCAGCTAACTTTTGTTTTTCTGTCTCATAAAGATTATAGGCCTTTTTAGTAAGATTCACATATACACTCTTCCTATCATCTTTTAATCTTGTTCTTTCGATGATACCACGATCCTCTAAACGGTTTAAAATCGTATTTACAGCTGGTCGAGTAATTTCCATATGTTCACTTATATCCTTTACTTGGGTTAATTCATTATTCAATGAATTCTGATATATTATTTTACAAACAATTATATCATTCATATTCATTTTCTTATAATCTTTATAATTCCCAGAAGCAGATTTATTAAACTTTTTAATTGTTTCAAATAACTTCATTCTTAAATCATTATTCATTATTACCTCCAAATTATCATTAACCCCATTTATAATTAATACCATTCACTATATTATATTAGATTTACTTTATATTTGCAATTAATAAATTATATAATCAATGACAGAAAAAAAAGAATATGTCATAGACATAATTCTTTAAATTGTTTTAAGGATTTCTTCTTCCTCTTCAGGAGTAAGTTTTTTCTTTTTAAACAGATTTCCTATTGTTTTAGGGAAAAATGTTAATACATCCTTAATTACAACAGGTAATACTTTAATTGATTCCTTGATCGACGATATTCTAATTTCAGATTTTGAAATATTTTTATACTCAGAGAATAGATATTTTCTTGTAACAATACCTATTCTAATAGTTAACAAAGCATTTGATATACCTTGAAGCAAACTAGAAGCTATTGGTTTTATTAAAGGAATTTCTGATAAAAAATTTGTTGTGGAAGCGGGAAATAGATCACTAAAATCCAAACCTTCTAAGCCTTCAGCAATCATTGCTGTAGAAAATACATTAGCAGCTAGTTTTCCTAACTTTGGATAAGAAGGTCTAAAACCACATTTTAAAACTATTTCTTTTATCATTTTTAAATTTACTACTATAACACTAATGAAATCAAGTCTTCCATTTTGGCTAATTGCAGTAGAAACCATTACTGATTTCGCGTTTCTAATAATTATTTTATTAATGTCTGACTTTAAGGATTTATTAAAATATTGACTTAGAGCTTCTTGAATTTCAATCTCATTTTTTAATCCATTAGTTAGTAGTTCTTTATCTTTATCTTCTAATGAGCCTTTTCTTATAATGTTTTTGGTAACTCTTCTATATGTTTTTTTCTTTTGTCTAGTGTTTTGATCTAAGATAGTTGCAACCGAAAATGTAGGTGCAAAAATAATAATTCTTAAAGGATTAATAATTAAAACATATACTAAAATAAAAGCTAATACATAAAATCCATATTCTAAATACTGACTAATATTTCTTAATCTTTCACCAACAGCTAGCACACTACTTAATACCATTAATAAAATAAGTATTGTAAACCCGATTCCAATCATAATCCAAAATGTATTCTTTTTCCTCATAATCTGCTCCTTTTTTATAAATTATAACATAAAAATAAGAAAATATATAGATTGAAGAAATAAAAAATATTGCATAAAATGCAATATCTCTTTTTACTCTTCTACAGTGTTTTCTTTAATTATATCTAATAACTCATGAATTACAGTATCTCCTGTATATAAATCAGAAAATGAAATTGTATAAATTGTATTGTACATATCGTTTAAAGGAGCTTCAATTCTTATAAAATGATTGTAAATACCTTTAAATACAGCTGGGGCTTCATGTAACTTCTTCCGGCTCTTTTTTGAAACATGTATCTTATCACCAGATTTAAAAGATGTTTCTATTAGATCTTTTAACTCATCAGGGGAAATAATACTACTTAACGATGTAAATGTTGCGGTTTGCATGATAACACCTCACTTTTTAATTCTTGATTAAGAATTCAATCAAAACCTTACATAAGCGTTATTACATTATATTCACTTATATGTATATTATACCACATTTCTACAGTTTTATCAAGAAAAAATTATCAAGCAATATTATCCAAAAAAACACCATTCTATGGTGTTTTATGTTTGAACAAATTTATTTATTTTTTAAGTTTTTTTACGAATCTTTCTAAGAAATTCAGTATTAAATTAATTAAGATACCACCAATTGCAGCAACTCCAATTCCAGGAAGTACGAATGTTTCAGTAACTGTAATACTTCCAATCCCAAGTCCTACTATCCCAATAAATGCCATAACTGCTATAACTTTTGGATCAAAGATATCTATTTTCTTATCAATCATTAACGCAATACCTTGGACAGCAATAGCACCAAATAGGTATAAGCTTACACCTTGAATTACTGGACTTGTTAATAATAAACTAATATTTCCAACCTTTAACACCTCAAGTAAGATACCAACTACTATTGCAATAATTCCAGTGATAAAGAATACATAAGATGAGAAGTTTTTTGTAACTGCAGAAGCTGATACGTTTTCTCCATAGTTTGTTCCAGCAGGTCCACCAAGAGTAACTGCTACTATATCACCAATACCATCACCTATTAGGTTATTATCTAACATTTCTCTAATTTTGTAATCTTTTTTCTCAGGTCTTTGATTTGCTAATTCGTTTACATATAAATCTATTTGATTTACATGAGCTGCTGACTCAGGAATTGTAGCAAAAGCAATTGGGAATATTGCTATTATAGATACACCTACTAAACTCCAATTTTGAAATGCTGCAGGAAGTGTCTTCCATGGCATAACATCTAATAGGGCAACAGAACTTGCGTTTTTTATTCCTTGGAAGTAATTATCATATCCACCAGCTGAATTTGGCACCCAGATCAAATAAGAAAACACCACACCTACTGCTAAGCCTATAAGGATAGGAATTTGACTAACAAATCCTTTTCTTAAAACAACAGTAAGAATCGCTATTGTTAGGAAAGTTATTATCGCTATTAAAACTGATAACCAATCAGTAGCTCCTGTAGTATCAACATTTAGAATTCCATTCATTGTAGATCCAGCTAAAGATAATCCTATAATCATTGCTATCATACCAGTAATGTGTCCTGGAAGAATTTTATCAATTTTATCTTTCCCAAATTTCTTTATTAAAACACCTGCTGAAATTGACATTAAGCCAGAAATTACTGATGCTAATAAAATAGCCCCCAATACCAAAGTAGAATCGTTAATACTATTGTTAATAGCATAAGAAACAACGATTGCAACTGCTGGAATATATGAGAAGCTAGATCCATAATATAGAGGAATTTTTCCTTTTGTAACTAATAAAAAGCAAATTGTAGCAACACCACTTGCTAAAATTGCAGCAGGAATTGAATAAATTTCTAAACCAAAAGTATTCATAATAATCACTGCTAATACTGTAGCAGGAAGCATAACAAGAAATTGTTGAAGCGCAAAAACTAATGCTTTACCTATAGATGGTTTTTCATCAGGAAGATAACCCATTACTTCATTTCTTTCATTCATAAATAAACTCCTTTTTCTTTTTTTGTATAAGTTTCCAAAAAAAAAAACACAATTCTTTGCTTTTTCCGTAGTTTAAGTATATTCCTTATTCTAGAAACACCTATGTGTCTACATACGGGACCTACACTGTCAAATATTATATCACAACATTTTTTACAATGCAAGAAATATTTTTAATTTTCTTTATTTTTTTTATAGCTTTCATTAATAGAGTAAAATGATAACATAATTTTTAATTGAATTCCCTTACTATATAGTCATATGTTATAATATGGGTGAACAAGGAGGTTGTTATGAAACTATTTATTGACACAGCTAATGTTGATGAAATTAAGAAAGTTTGGGAATTAGGTATTATTGATGGAGTTACTACTAATCCAAGTTTAATTTTAAAAAGCGGAAGAAATCTTCATGATACATTAATAGAAATTTCTAATATTGTTGATGATTGTATTTCTGGTGAAGTTATTAGTTTAGATCATAAAGGTATGATTAAAGAAGCGCTGGAACTAATACAAATAAGTCCAAAAATTGTTATAAAAGTTCCAATGACTAAGGAAGGTTTAATTGCAGTAAAACATTTATCACAAAAAGGTATTAGAACAAATGTAACATTAATCTTTTCTGCAAACCAAGCATTGCTTGCTGCAAAAGCAGGAGCAACTTATGTATCACCTTTCCTAGGGAGGTTAGATGATATTGGTCAAGAGAGTTTGATATTAATTGAAGATATAAAACAAATCTTTGAAAATTATGATTTTAAAACCGAGATTATTTGCGCAAGCATTCGTTCACCACTTCATATATTGAACTGTGCTAAAATTGGTGCGGATATTGCAACTGTCCCATTTAAAACATTAATGGAAATGTTTAATCATCCTCTAACAGATATTGGGATTGATAAATTCTTAAAAGACTATGATAAATCAAAAAAATAATAAAACGCCTCATTTAATTGAGGCCTTTTTTATTGGATGTCTTACAACAGTTTTTAATTTACTTGGTTCAGTTTTCCTTGGATCTGATATATATACTTCATGATGATGGCGAACATCTGTTATATCAACAACATATCCATTTTCTTTTGCATATTCATGCATTAAACTAACGGTTTTAGGCTCATCAGTATAAGGGCCAATATGCATACATTGTACACATAATCCTTCATCATAAGTTAAAAATTCAACTTTGGAAAAATCTATTTTCTTTTTTCTACTTACTTCTTCTACTGCCCAATTAAAATCAGATCTTGTAATAAAGTCAGGCAATCTTATTAAAGAAATAAAACTAAACTGATCTCTTTTTGAGTAGTCAACACCTTTAATTCCTTCTTGCCACCAAAACCCTTCTAATGGTGGAACAACGTATTCAAAAAAACCTTCAATTTTATAAGTAGTTTTATAACTCATTTTTAAAGTATAAGCAATTCCATACAATAAAGGAATTGATTTTGAATATTCGCCGTCTTCTTCGTTTGGATCTCCTTTACCTCTAACAGCTAGATAATTAATCTTTGGAACATTAATTATACAGGGTTTACTTCCTGGTGAATATAAATTTTTAAATTCTTTTTTAAAATCAAATGCCATATCTTTTCTCCTTTAGTCAAAGCCTAAGCTTGTTATTATTTCATCCAATTGTGTAGTACAATATTCTTTATTTTCATAGTTCTTTATTTTATCTATAGACTCGTATGCTAATTTTAAATATTCACTTGCTTTGTTATTATCAACTAAACTATAGGATCTTGCCATAGCTTCATAAGAGAATGTTAAATCAAAGTCACCAATATTGTTGTCTAAAGTAATATCTAAACATCTTTTCGCATGATATAATGCAGATTCATGCATTTTTAGTATAGAATAAACATGGGACACTAACCACTCTCCACGTTGAAAGTTTATTAATCCTCCAATTTGAAGCCAATGATATAGTGATGCATGTGCTTGATGAATCATAAGAGCATCCTCATCTTTAGTCCTATCTTTCTTTTCGAGCAACTCCCATGTCTTATTAAAAAATTCAATTGCCATTTGTTTATGTATCATATATAAAACCTTGTCTCTACTTATTCATTATTGTAACCAAAACATCTTCCATAAATTTATTAATGTCTGATATTTTCGCATCTTTCCTTCTCCAATTATTACTTAGAGGAAAAACAACACCATCTGCTTTTATATTCTCCATATAATAATTACCATCATTATCCCTATTTTCAACTATCCACTCCTCAATAAACTCTAAATTACTTTTTTCTCTACTAAAAGAAGAAATTAATTTAATTGCAATCAGATAACTAATTGTGTCTTTAGAGTCAAACACAGCAGGTAATTCATATAGGTTTTTATCATAAATATAATAAATTCCTTTTCTCATAATAAAATTAAAGTATGCTCGAGATGCATCATTTTCTAATACATCCTTTAAAATACATACCATATAAAAATTTGCAGGACTAATTTCTCTTAATCCTTTTGGACCAAAAATTAATCGGTATTGGTGTTTGTATTCAGAAACAATAAACTCACCATTAATTATTGAGTTTTCTATCACTCTTTTCCAAGTTAATTGAACTGATTTTACTAACTTATCCTCAACTTGAAATAAGTTAAGCCATGCACTAAACATTAACTCTTCAAAAACATCCCAATTTATAACCTTCTCACGCCTGTCTGGAATTATTAACTTCTTATATAAACATTTCCTTACATAATCTAAACATCTCTCAACAATATAAACATCCTTTGTAAGTCCAAGAAAGAAAAACCTACGAAGGGCTTTTTCTGTTGTCATAGAGCTATTGCTACTCATGCTATGAAATGTACCAAAACTGCCATCACTATTTTGAATTTTTTCCAACTCATCAATTTTCATAAATACATTCCTCATACGTTACAATAAATCTAATATTATTATACTAGGATACAAAAAGTTTGTAAACAAAAAAAGGCCCCAATAGCCTTGATGATTCCAATAATATTTAAATTCTATAATGTTTTCTAACTAATATTATATAAATAGATCCTATAATTGATCCAGCTGAAGCTAGTAGAGAATATAAACCAAGAATATAGTAAGTTGGATTCTCTTGCCCATTATTAGTCCAATGTACAATATAGAATATTAAGGATAAAACTCCAAGAATTAGTGGCAATAAGAATACTAAAAGTGGTCTTTTTCTAGCTATCATTGCACTAAACGGGATACTTAATGAACCTGAAACTAATACTGCTACTGCATAAATGAGAAAATCTAATAAATCCACATTCTTACCTCCTATGAATAATAAAAATAGTTTATCAATCATTACCATTTATAGTTGTCTTTAAATGAAAATTATACATTGATTGTCAAAAGATATAGGTAATGTATAATTTAATTTAATTCACAATTTCAATTTATTATATCATATTTTTTTATATTCATATTTCTAATGATTTAAATTTTGTTAATTTATCTAGTAAGATGATAAACCTCTTAATCGAACTGTATGCATGATATATATAATTTATCTCCGCCATAGTAATCTGTTACTAAAGTTGCTATTTTCTTTTCTGGAAAGCCACCTATAATATCAAAGTACCCTTCTTTAATTTAAGGCCTGTTAATATCCCCATTATTAATTACTCCTTTTATTATTAGATAAAATAATAATCAATAAACCGTTGCAAGCAGGTAAAAAAAGGCTCTAACTGTATGACCGAAATCACTCACTTGAGCCATTCCACCCTTAAAATAGGGTGTTTTAATCCGTTTTATGATATTTTTCCCTTAATACAAATTAATTGTTCTTTTATGTGTTAGACTGACCTTTTTGATTCAATTCGTATCCCTCTCAAAAAGTTCGTACCCCTATACACTCTTAATATTGAAAGGAAGAATCAATCTAACAAACTCGATAAATTGGAATTTTACTCTCCATTTATAATATCAAATTTGTGGAACTATTAGTACTTCTTTAAAATATCGTGATGACCGATATCAATGAGAACAATTATCTCATACTTTTCATAAAACCATATAATTCTAATATCCATATTTATACTGCTTTCATATAAATCTTTATGCCCTTGAATTCTCTTAGTTCTTAATGAAGGGTGTATATTGTTATCAACGAATATCCTCATCTTATTTTGAAATAATAATTGCTCATCATTGGTTAATTTATTAAAAGACTTTAAAAAGCGATCTGTATATGTAATTTTATACATATTATCACTTCCCTTTTTCTTTTAAGTTCTTCATTAAATCATCAATATTATCAAATGCTTCATACTTTATATTTGATTCTTCTTTTAGTACATTTATTTCTTCTTCTAATTTCATTAAATATTCTTTAGGATATATAGCAACAGGTTCTAATGTAATCAGCCCATTAACAACATTGATTTCAAATTTATCTCCTTCAAGTAAATTTAATTCTTTTACTATTTCTTTAGGTAAAGTTATTTGTGATTTTTTTCTTAATTCTATTATCATAATATCCTCCTTTTTTCGGAAATTCCTACTTTCCTACTAATATTATATAATAAATTAATTATTTATGCAATAAAAAAGTAATAAAATTGCCACACAAATTAACAATTTATCATTCAATTAATTATATCAATAAATTAGTTTTTACTATGCTTTAGAGTTTTTATTGAATGTAATAATAAGAAAGTTAACAAACCAATTAGATTATATAATTCATATACTCATGTTTCGAAAAGAAAAAAGGGATATACTCCCTATTTTCGTATTCTATAAAGTCGATACTTTTGTATCAACACTATAGTGCTAATATGGCTTTGATTACCTATTTTAATACAATTACACACCCCTAGCAGAAATCACGCACCCTTGATGGCAAATCACGCACCTCTGAATAGAACTACGCACCCTATATTAAATATGTGTGATGTTATCTATATATTAATTCAAATTAGCTCCCCCATAATATAATTGTGTATTTTTTTAGCACCCAGTGCTCAAATCAAGTAGAATTTTGCACCTCTAAATTATGGCTTAATAAAGGACTTATTCAATAATGATTATTTATCTTTCTCTTTTAAGCCTTAATAAGAGTTAAATTTATATATGATTTTTAATAATTAACTCACTCTTATTTAACCATCTAATTAAGTCGGGTATGATTATAGGTATGGACGAATTATATAGATAAAGTTCTTTTTTTTATAAAATGTTTGTTAATATGAATATGTTTAAAAACTGCTGCAAGAAAAAGTTACTATCCATAGTTTAGATAAACAAAACAATAAATAAAATGGCTCTAGTAATGTGCAACAAATCACAAACTAGAGCCTTTTGATCTTTAAATAAAGTATTTTAATCCATATTAGTTATAGCAAAAATGAACAACTTTTATAATGTTTATAAATAAATTAAATTCACTTCTAATTATTTTAAGTTCAACACTTAGTGTTGTTAACTTTTGAAAATAGTTTATCTTTACATTACTTCCATTTTGGATAAAGAACTACATAATTACCATTTGTTACCTTTTCGAACTTAGTCAGAAAATACTGCTCATTGTACCATCCTTCAAAACCATCTGAGTATGTTGGAAGTTCAGGACTACTATCATATGGTTTATAAACTACTTCACTTAATTTATATTGAGTAAATGTAATTAACTTGAATGTTTGGTCTATTGGTACAGCAATGAAAATGGCTCTATAAGAAGAAGTAATCGCAAAACCTTGAGAAATATCTATAATAGTTTCAACATTATCTAGAAAATCTTTTCTAAAAATCCACTTTTCTTGTTCAAAGTCAAAATAGTAAAAACCATAGTTTGTAATAAGCTTTTCTTCAAAATAATACAAAACACGTTCGTTTAGTTGCAAAGTAATAATAGGTTCACTTATATAATCTGTAAATACACGATTTTGATTAGTAACAAAAACTATTTGATGTCGTTCGATGGAAACTGCGTAGCTAAATTCTTCGTTTGCAAGTAAATTGTAACTAAGATATCGTTTCGCATAATTAATGTCTATCATTCGATTATTTGAAGTATAGGCATATTGACCAAATATATTAATTATTTCTTCACCATTTTGCAACTCTAAATTTAGTTCTCTATAATTGTTTTTATAAAGTCCCAATTCATTGTGAAAATCATATTGTTGTAAAGAACCGTCTTTATATACTTCATAATAATAATCATCTATTAATGTGCTTCCAATAACATTCTGTTCCCGGTTTTCGATATAAGTATTTTCTACTTCTTTAAATACTAAGTTATTGCTTTTATCTATAAAGATTACCCACAGTCGATCCTTTGACTCTAAAATTACATAACCCGCAGGACTTATAGCTTTGATTGTATATGAACTGTAATAATTGACTTTTCCTGAAGAATCAATTGTAATCAGACGGTCTTTTGTAGTTATAAATGCAAATGCAATGCTTTGTTCTAGCCAACCCCAGGTAGGAATACTTGTTATTCGATCTTTTATTAATTTTTCATTATCTTGAAGAGCTATGTTAAAAGTTTTTTCTAGTTGCAAAGTTTCTCTACTTATATAATATATTTTATTATCTACGATAACAATCATAAAATCTTTAAGTTCTTTTATATATAAAATATCTTCAATCTTATTTATATTAATTGAATTTGTTAAGTTAAGCGGGTCCAAATAAGAATATTCCTTATTATCATCTAAAAGTCCTTTTTTATAGTAATTATAGAAATATATATTATTATCATTTTCCACAAGTAAATAGTCATTAACTAATGAGAACTTAGCATTTGGTGCTGATAAAATTTCTTCAAGTAATATTATTGGTACCGGAATAGCTTCAATATCAACATAGAAAGTTCTTGTAGAATAAATCAAAGTGTCTAAAGATAATTTGTTTGTAAAACTACTATCACTATAAAATGCTTTTATTTTCATACCTGGTACTTTATCAACTAAATCTGCTAATGAATCCTCATATCTCCCAGAAATAGAATACCATTTATCATTATTATCCATTAAAGAAATATTAATTAGTTCTCTTTCAAAAGTTGCATATAAGTGGATATCATCATAATGTGGTTCCCAAGTAGACCAAAATGGATTACCTTCTTCATCTACCCAGCCATTAAAATAATATCCAGCCTTATAGGGTATTTGATTGGTAACTTCAGGCCTAAAACCAGCCTTTATTTCTGTAGCTTCAATTCCCCCAGAATTATGATAATAGATAAAATAACTTGGATTGGACCACCTAGCATAAACTGTATATGATTTTCCATACTCTAAGTAACCAAGTTTAGTTTTAAAATCTTGATCAAGATACCAACCTACAAAATACTTTGAATCTAAGCTAGGAGTAGGAGTTCTATTCTCCTCGTTACGTTTAACTATGATGGGATCAATTTCTAAACTTGAATTAGTAACAAATTTTAATTCATATGAATTAACATCATGAAATAAATATAAATTTAAATCTGCAGTTGCTTTTGGACTTGGTGGAGTAATACGTCCCACTTGAATAGACCATCCTCTTTCTACAAAAGGAATCTCCTCATAATCTAGTGGAATATCATCATTATATTTTAATGCTACCTTCTTTGTAATATTCCAGATTTTTGGAGTTCTTACAATAGTATGTTCTCCATTATAATGGTAGTACTGAGTTCCATCAATAGTAGTTGCTGAAAACATTTCATCTTGCCAATAAAGATGAACTATATCGCTATTTCCAATTGTGTTATAAATCTCATCTAACAATTCATAATCTACTGTTGTAGAATGTATCAGATAAGCTTGTTTTGTTGTAATGATATATTTATCATAATAGTCAATTGGCATAGAATAATATGATAGAACCTCTTCATCTTCGTCTAAAATCAGATTATCAATTCTTTCAAATTCTCTAGTTTCTTCATTTCTTACTATAACGTTTCTAGTGTTTGTTATAAATAAAGGAGCAAGGTAATTATAACCTCTTACTGTGGGAAACTGATTTATAATATATTCATCTTCATTAAGAGGAAGACTTAGTTTCTTTGTTTGACCTGTAAAGCCAATAGAATAATATGTGTTTTTATCTGTTTTAAGATAGGCATTATTAATTGATTCGGCATTTTCACCAAAATCCAAATTCAAATCAATTGAAGTATTAGGCTGGTTTGGATTATGGTAATCCTGAGAATAATCCTTATAAAGAATTATGCGATTATTTGAGGTTAAAAGATAAAGGCTATCCCTCTCTAATGTAAATAATTGGATTATCTTCTCTCCTTCTAAAAGACCTAAACTATCTGTAACATCCCAATATTCTTCCTTTTCTCCACTGAACCACCTGCTCACATAGTGAAGGCGACTTTTACTTGTTAGAATGTAATAATCATTCATAAAATCTACAGCATCAATAACACTATCATTTTTATCTTCTAGAATATATATAAATGGATTCTCAGTAGATCTAGTTAGTGCTACAATTCCATTATTATATATAGCTGTAACATCTAAAGAACTAAAAGATTGTGATAGTTTGATAAAACTTCCAAGTATTTCATTGTATCCTCTATATTGTATTGGAGTAATATCGTTGTATCCTCCAGTATTATATTCTTTATATAATCTATAAATATTGTCTTTTTGAGAAACAGCGTAAACATGCCCACCACTTTGAAACACATCCACAATTTCATCATCGTGATCAAGTTCTAAAGTACCCAAATCAAATTGGATCGGTTCGTTTCCCTCACTACCAATTGAGTATATTTTGTTATCAAAACTAATCCCATAGGTTATAAAAGTATTATTGTCAATATAATTTATGAAATATTTTTTAAAATCTATTTCGTCATATGCTTGTTCATAATAAGAAATATTATATTCTCTTTCAATAGTATCTACAAAAATACTAAACTTCCTTCGATGTTTATTAATTAATCCAATTTGAAAATCTTTATCAGCTATTGATATTGATTTAAGTATAGTATGTTGACCTAAATCAAGAAATTGACTAATATTCAATAATCCTTGATACGGAATATAGGCTACTTCCGTTTTATCTAGAAAACCAGTGTAATTTATTTCAACTTCATATTGTCTGACATCCCATTTAGCGTATAAATCTATCGAAGAACTAAGTGGGGTGTTTATATCAAATGGTTCTAAAAAACTAGTATCAAGATACCACCCCATAAATGTAGCAAATTCGCTAGTGGGTTCTTTTATAATAAGTTCATCCGAGTTTTTTTCAATATATTTCACTTCAAAAACTTCATTAGTATCGCTATTAGTTCTTATAGCAATAGTATTTGAATCCATTCCTAACACAAGAATTACAAATTCTTTTGTTTTACTAATTTCATTAAGGCTTAATACAGCTGTTAATATAACTCTCTTATCTTCTGTTTGTCTATATATATTTCCTTTTAAATCGATTATATTTTCATCTGATGAAATCCAAGAAACTTCAACAACAGTAGTATTCAAATTTATTATAGTTGGAAGCTCAATAGATTGCTCTAAAGAAGCAGGCAACTTTAAATCATTATAAGCCTTATCAAATATACTTTTATCTGAGGAATTATCACAACCACTCAATCCAAATAATAATATTAAAAAAAATAAAAATATCTTTTTCTTCATTCTTCTCTCCTTATCATAAATATTATTTTAAAAGTTATTATTTCCATTATATAACATTTTATAATACATGTAAATATTAAGGTGCTTTTGATTAAATAATTTTGTAATGTTACAATACATGTGAGACCAATATTGTATAAAACGACAAAATGATTTATACTTATCGTGAAGAAGATAACTACCAGGAAATATCTTCACGAGAGGAGTATAAATCACATGGCTATTAT